>JAABUO010000313.1_pt1 | contig 108249 bp, 97 predicted proteins | sample 5559291 | NCBI WGS metagenome assembly JAABUO01 (sample SAMN10711878, study PRJNA513372) | rock metagenome | isolation source: Antarctica rocks | place: Antarctica: Victoria Land, Finger Mt sud
GCCCCCCCCCCCCGCCCCGCCCCCCCCCCTCCCCCCCCCCCCCCCCCCCCCCCCCCCCCCCCCCCCCCCCCCCCCCCCCCCCCCCCCCCCCCTCGTTGCTTGGGCGGAGGAGAGCTGGTTGATGTTGAGAGTGGTGGCGCGCAGATGTTGAACATTCGGCCAATGATGCGGAAAAAGATCAAGCCACGAGCGATGCCAATAATTTGGCGAATAATGACCCTGGCGCGCCGGCGAATGAGACGAGTCATTTTTCGGATGATAGTGGTTCTGATGCTGGGAGAGCTGATGCGGGTGCTGATGGTGGGGGGGATGGGGGTGGGGATGGGGGTGGAGAGTAGGTGGGATGAAGTATGAGCAAGAGGTTTATGGTATTTTGTGGTGTTTTGTGGACCGGTTGATGGAGAGAGTGAGGTTGAGCTTGCTTTATCTTCTATAATCAAGATAGCATTTGAGGTAGACGTTGTTCAATGATTCAACCAACGTCTAGACCATGATTGTGACAATACCTAGTTCAAGCTACACTAATAACTTTCAGCTCTTATCATCTTATTCTAGACCTTTGTGACTCGGAACAGCAATATGAGAAGGTATAATCACAGCAGTATCATAACATACCATATCTGAGGCGGTTCAGATATTGGCGACCTGATCGGATCTTGGTAGTCCTACTTGTATATCCTTTTTAAAGAGGAGGCACATTTCAACACGATAACGCAATGTTATTCGCTCGCAAAGTCTCCGAGACTCTGATTCAGCTTTGTGAAGCCTCGGTCCTTCACCTGCAAGATTCTGCGTAGTGAATGCACGGTGATGCCATTGCAGTACGCGACCAAATCTGTCCATTCGTCTCGATCCTCTGAACCATGCCACGGCGTTCATTTGCGTGGTTCTGCAGCTTGTTATGCTGAGATGTATCCAATATCCATATTGCAATCATCTTGGATATTTGCTATACTGACTGTCTTTTGCGTAAGTGTATACTAGGATTTGTGTTGTTATACGGACATCGCTCAGAAGAGCATGATGTCATCGAGCGCTCTAATTGATATCCTTACGGCGGACGGTAAAGTCATGCAAAGGCTCCTTAGAAACTGCTCACTTCGCAGTGCTGATCTCGTCGCAGCTTACAAAGCTCAAATCGATAAATATGATGGATATGATGGATATCTCAGATGCATGCCATGCTGAGCTGGCCATCTCTAGCTCGCCTAATAGATACTGCGAAAGTCCTGGACCGGGAGAGAAAGAAGGGCAGTTGCGTATTCCACTGCATGGGTTTCTGATCATTCTCAAGGTAATTCAAGCAAACGGTTTACTTGAGTTGTTTTGCTTGGAATGAAACCGTCAGCAGGCAGTTTGGCACTGCTCGAGTCGGAACCGTGTCGGAATGCGAAGGCTGTGGATATGTTTGTTTGAGCCTACCAATAACGAGACATTTCTGACAGGATCGTATAGCTCATTGCCGCTGGGATCATCATATCAGGGAATGCGAATCTTAGCACCAGTGAACCCCCCTGTATTTGCACTCTTTTTAATGCGAGTGTAGGAATTGTCAACTTCAAGTGGAGTACCTTCCTCCATTCAAAAGGATGTTACTAAATCTTGAGTAGAGGCAATTTGATACCAAGCAGATGGTCTGCTGGTGGAGGCCAAACACAGTCGGCCTAATTGCGCGAAGGACTTGACCCCAATGATAGTAAAGACAGACATAGCGTAAGCGAAAATGGGCAGTAAATAGAGTGGAAAAGAATCCCCACTGATCTGGCATTTAGAATCCCCCAGGATCCTCGAGTGGTTCAGCGTTCGCAGTATCTGTAGGATATGCGCCGATATCTATAGGCACTGCGACTGATGGCTCGCTTGTGTCTCCTGCAAGAAGGGCAGCTCTCCATACAATGGAGCCCACCATAGGACTTGTCCCACAGGCTAGCATTGTGCCCGTCGCACACCCGTTCGATTCGGCCGGGCCAATGGCAACGACACCTTATGATCTTGCCCTAGTCCTTGACGTAATCATAAAGAGAGAACCAAGTGACGTACTGAGGAATAGTTATAGAACTGCTCTAATTGGCACCTGGGACAACATCCCGGTTGCAACATTGGATTCCGATGTGTGGCAATTTTCCCCAGATTATCTAAAATCGGTGGATGAGGCAACGACCCAAATTGTGAGTCTCGACTGTTCTGCGTGGTTCTTGCTAATTCTTGCAAAGAATAGAGGGATCCGCTCGGCATACGCAAAAATCGAGCCTGTGGCACGATCTTCTAAGGGGAATGTACCTTTGGTACTTCCCAAGGGATCTGACTTCGAGGGAAATAAGAGCGAGTTGATGGTTACAATTTGGTATCATCCTTCTGGTACAAATGGCTCCTGACAAGCATAGAGGTGAGCTTCCGTCATGAAATGAACGGATACCTGCGAGACTAGCAAAGACTCCTGTCCGTAGCCTTGGGAAATCATACGCTCCAACAATGAGAATGTAGAGAAACAGTTCCTTCCAAGTAAGGACTATTCCAATAGAGAATTCATGCCACGAAGACATCACAGGACACGCCAATCAAGCGATCCTGGAGTCAGTAGAATAATCCAAAATTTCCTCCAAAAAGTACAAAGCGAACTTTGAGCATCTTCGGCGTCTCGCTAGAGATCAAGGCGTAGAATTTAATCTCAATAAGTACGATGTAGATATCATCCTAGGTCCAACGAAAGTATACTTTCTTCCTTTGCAACTTCCGGTGGTAAGTGATAGCCATGAAGCGTTTCTAGTCCAGATGTTCAAGAACACTCAGGACACCCGGTCGCGCCTATGCCCCTTCCCTATCTCGAATACATCGGTAGGCTATTTGGTCTTTCGGCGATAGCTCCAGTTTAAGGAGAAGCGTTGCTGCTCAAGGTGCAAAGCGCTTGGGAAGCAGCTTTTGGTCTTAGGCTCCCATCTCCCGCCCTGGTTGATTGACGTTTAGCAAAACTTGAGGCAGACTAATCTCTGCTCCTCGTCTACTGTATGACAGCGTTCTTCACTTTAGATAGAATCTTAGTAGATATGCTTAGCTTCGACCTAACAACTTCGTTCTGTTCCCGTTTGCATCTTGCCGACATATATTCTGTGGATTTTTTCATGACGTGAGCGGTGCCATCGCTGTCAATTCCTCGCGCTCACTCAAAGGTGTACTAGTGCATTCCTGCTTAGCTGGATCGCTAGATCTCCATTTAAGACATTTCAAGTGAGCTTCCCATCTGGTTTTTTCTACAGAAGTCTTCTCTTCCAGATCTTACATGTTTTGTTCCTACTTGGCTCTTTTTACTTGGACTTTCGCGCACGAAGTTTCTCAAGATTTCGTCGAAAAATACATCAGCCGCTCGCTGCGGCACATGACGCGCTTATCTCGCTTCTGCAGGTTATCTAATACCTCCGAACGACAACTTAATTCCGCTCACTTGCACGATGATGGGAAGCTGTTCAATGCACAGATGCTGACTTTTCCGAATAGATTTAGTACCTACAAACGAATCATCGATGAAGAAGTGGGTAGGACGCTAGACAGGAAGTTAATGCAAGCCAACTTATCTCCGCTTGACTATGCAGTATGATCCCTAACGGTTTTAATCCGGACCCTTCGGCTCCGTTCTCAGACCCTTTCATTATGTACATATAAGAACCTCCTCCTCTACGGAGACATGGCATTCATAGTCACACCCTCCAAACACTCTCGTCTATACAACCATGTTCACCGAAATCACCCGCCGCGCGTTCCTAAACAGCGATGTTCCCATAGTCAGCTACGGCCTCCCTTTCCCAGAGACCTGCGCCAAGCACGTGGAAACCACTTTCAAAGCCTCGAGAGTTTATATTATTGCCTCTGGCTCGCTGGCGAGGAATACGGATACTCTCACCAGGCTTCAAAATGCGCTTGATGGCAAGGTCGTTGGGACACGTATGGGTTTGAAGCCACACACCCAGCTCGATGAGGTACTGGAGATGATTCACGAGGCGGAGAGCCTAGATACGGATATAATTGTGACATTAGGAGCTGGGACAACGTCAGATGCGGCGAAAATAGTTGCATTTGTAAGTGAGACTTTGCGCAGTAAAGACCTCAACTAATATATATAGGGCCTAGCGAATGCTGTAACATCCATGGACGATCTGAAACGCCTACCAAATGTCTTCGACACCCAACAGCTTGCGAATGCAAAAGCACCTACAGTACCCGTCATCGCTATCCCTACCTCGCTCTCTGGTGGCGAGTACACTATATACGGCGGAGCCACCGACCCAGTCACCAAAATCAAATACCAATATTCCTCGCCTTGTCGCGGCCCAGCACTTGTTATCCTCGATGCTGCCCTTGCACTCACCACGCCCCTTTCCATCTGGCTCAGCACTGGAATGCGCGCCATCGATCATTGCGTCGAAACTCTCAGTTCCCTAGTTAGCAACAAGCTGTCCGATGAGCACGCTAAGCGTGGGCTTTAGTGTCTTGTAACTGGATTGCTGGAAACGAAGCGAAATCCGCAAGATGAGGAGGGCAGGCATTTGTGCCAACTGGGAGTTATAGACGCAATGGTGCATCTGCAGCAAGATATCCATCTCGGCGCCAGCCATGGAATCGGGCACATGCTTGGGCCTTTGGGAGTTGGGCACGGGGAGACAAGCTGTATATTGTTGCCAGCAGTATGCAAGTACAATGCTGCTCACAGGGCGCCAGCTCTAGCTCGCCAGCAGGAAATCCTACCATTGCTCTGGAAGCAGCCAGCGGTCAGAGCAGTGCTTGAGGCGCGCGGACTCAAAAACGGTGAAGTTGACCTTGGAGACGTGATTGATGCTGTTGTCAGAGAGTTGGGATTGCCAAGGAGTATGGAGGAAGTGGGCATTGGATGGGAGAAGATGGATAGATTGGCGGAGAATTCTTTGCATGATTTATTTCTGAAGACGAACGCGGTACCGCTCTTACGTAAGGAGCAAGTAATGGAGGTTTTGGAGTTGACTTGTGGAAAACCCTGAGAGGCTAGTATTGGCGTTTCTCATTTCCGAATCATAAACGGCAATATGTATTCTATAACAGTCAAATTTTCACAAATTTAATCTTCTCGTTTTCGATTTTGCAATCGCTTCTCCGCCGACCGAGTTGGTTCTCCAAGTAGTCAATTCAATTAGATCTCCATCCCAGAGTCGCATCGTAGATTCCGAGAATAAATAGCATTCATAATTCTAGTCGTGCGAGTTCGGCCGTGATCCGATGTTTAAACTATCTCAAACGAGTCAGAGACGGGAAGAAGAAATATGGTGGTTCTGCCATGTGTGACAACGTATCGCTATCCACTGTTGATACGGATTACACAGACCTGAACTACGGTTCAATCGAGCTAACTGACCTTCTGCCTTCGAATGACCTACTTTGTTAGCGGGGAGTGGGTATCATTCTTGGGTTTATACTTGTTTATAGAGATGTATCAAAGCTGCGCACAGAGCTTTCTTCCAATCCCCCCCATGTGTTTATCAACCTGCCGTCACTCATGCTGGATGGCCTCAGTTCTTCTGTCGAAGATGTTGACAGATTGAATGATCGGAATATGTTCAGTACAAGATGTTGGAAAACGAGTTCAGACGGAGCAGATTATAGGCGGGTTTAGCCCTATGGGGCGGAGATTACCAACCATATTTCACCCAGAATAGATTCCCAAATCCCAATACAAGGCGCTATCTAGGTGGGTCTTCAAAGACCGTTATACTTGGGAAAGCACACCGGTTTTATTTCTCCATACGAAAGGAATAATTACCTTACCTTAAAGACAAATGCTGAGAGGGAGTCGCTTGTTGCTGCCGCGACTGCCAAGACATTGCGTCATTCCTCAACTGTCAGCTTTTAGGTCTAATTCCCCCAACCATCAAGGCGGTAAACAGAAAGCTTCACAATTCCACCATTCCACAATAGCCCTCCCTATCGAGCTATCTTCCAAGGCAGCGAAAATGACATCTCCCATCGCCAAACGCCAACGTACCTCACCATCAAGCCAGCCCTATGAGCTCTATTACTGGCCCGGTATGCCAGGCCGTGGAGAGCACGTCCGCCTAGCCTTTGAAGAAGCCGGCGTGACCTACAAGGACGTCTCTAACGAGACCAAGGATGGCTTCAAAATGGTCGTAGAGCAAATCTCGGATAAGAATACTGGGGAAGGCTCGAATCCTCCTCCGTTAGCTCCTCCTATCCTTCGCCATGGTGACCTCTTGGTCAGCCAAACTCCGAATATCCTCCTCTACTTAGGGCCTCAATTGGACCTCGTGCCCTCACGGGAACAAGATCCCAATGGTATTTTCCACGTCAACTCGTTAACGCTGACAGCGTTGGATGGGTTGTCAAACGAGACTCATGACACGCACCATCCGATCGCCATAAGTCTGTACTACGAGGACCAGAAGGAAGAAGCAAAGCGCAAAGCGACGGATTACATCGAGAACCGCCTGCCAAAATTCCTGAGGTATTTCGAGCATGTGCTGAAGAGTGAGGCTAGTAAGGGTGGGGAGTGGCTCTATGGTGGAAAATTGACATATGCGGATTTGGTGCTTTTCCAGACCATCGATGGTGTGCAATTCGCTTTCCCAAAGGCAATGGGCAATTTGCAAAAGTCGAAAAAGTACAATGGTGTCTTTGGACTTGTGGATAGGGTGAGAAACCGGGAGAATATCAAGGAATATCTGGCGAGTGATAGGAGGCAACCGTACAATATGGGCATTTATAGGCACTACCCGGAGCTGGACGCCGAGTGAACTTGATACTTCATCCGTAGGCAAAATACAACATAGACATCTCTGAAGCAGAACCCTTCAGGTTGCATCAAAGCCCTAGTGAGCTCGTGCATCTGTTGAATTTCAAGGGTATTTCAGAATATCGACACGTACTTCAAAGACCGCTGTGTCGCCACGACCGAGTGTCAAGTAAAACCAAGCAGCATATCCCGCACACCTTGCTCTCTTCTTAGCATCGTATATCAAGAGAACCTCTTTTTGCGTTGATGTTCCTACTTGCGCAAACCACGTCCTGTTCACAAAGATTGACATCTTAGATTCAGTACCTCTCTAGATCGAGTCCAATAACATGGAATTGAACTGAATAACGTAAGGTCACCCAACTCAATCCTAGAGCAAAGCCAAGCGATCCAATCCTGCCATTGAGACGATGTGAGCGCCACTCTCAGTGGCATGGTCGATTTGCGTGGAGATTGATATCTGTGTTCTTTCTGTTCGAAGGCCTTGATCAATTGTCATACATTCTTCTTCTTCTTCTTCTTCTTCTTCTTCTTCTTCTTCGGCTTGTTGTTCTATCTTATAGACTCTCCTCGACACGTCGAATCTGTGATTGCATTATCATTGAAAGCTTGAACTCACGGTGACGCGAAACCCTGACGGATTTTGAACTCGGTGATCAGCGCTGTCAATGCGGTCGAGACTGAGACTGTCGAAGATGACAGACGTCGCTCAGGAAATAAAGGCACAGTCTTGCAAGCGAAGTCGATCAGACCAGTCTCTTTGTTTCCTACTACTTTTTGTTTTTGAAGAGAGGTAGTTGACGAGTCGAAGAAATGTCAAGGTACAGCTTTCCAAATTCCCGACAAGAACAGTGGGGTCGAAAATCATACCAAGACAACAACTGAATAACATAATTCAATCTAAATAAGCTTTTGATACCTCGTACCATCAACTGAGCGCTCAGGTATCATTTAATCTAAACGGCAAATGATCATTCTAGTAATCAAAAGCTGGGGCGTTGAGGAGACTATGCAACATGGCGATGAAACCGAAGTTCTTCGCCAACCGTGTCCCCAGCCACACCACAACGTTGCTTGTTTAAGTTGTTGGTTTTATCGCCATTTGGTACGGTAGGCTGCCGAGATTGCTTACTACTGAGTGCTGGAGGGATTGGGACAGCCAAGAAAGTCCGTGGGGAGTCGGATGTTCGGAACGCGACCGCAGAGATTCGACGATGTATCCCGCTTAGAGGTCTCACTTGTTGTGAAAGGGCGCTTGACATAGTTATCCAGACCGGGACAACATTCGGAGGTCATGCTGACAACGCTGTTGTACGGTACAGGATTCTCCCATATTATATCGAACCTGGGTACCCGTTAACGTCATGTTGCCTATTTTATATTCACCCAGACCTACGATTTATCTGGATACGTGGGCGCATTCGCATCACCCAAAGCCGTCATGATGTCGGTCAATCGCTTATGCTCCCAGCAAATCAGGATATTTCCTGGGCCAGTATAATTGCCCACGACGTTCGCGACGCAGGCGCTGTCGTCTCTCTGGCAAGAGGTGTCTATGGTCATATTCAGGCTTAGCGCCAGTGGCTTGACGGTATCGTATGGCCGTTGTTGTTTACCGCTTTTCTGGGGTTCTTGTGCCATGATATGGCCAATGTTGTAATGCGACTTGGCACTGAAGACGTTGACAAGGCATTGAGACCGCTCCAATCCTTGAGGGTTAAGACCACTGCCGCTGACTGGCTTCTCGCCATGGCGTATCAGGTAAACGGTGGGAGTAGCATTGGTCAGAGTAATAAGACCCAAGAGGAGGAAATATCGAAAGAACACATCGGTTTTACAACCAACGCAAAAGCCAAGGACCATTTCCAAAAACTGCAGGGGGTTTGCGTTTACGCCGTTAGATTCGGGAGTCCCACGATCTTTATATGGCTGTCAACATTCCAGCATCACAGAGAGCGCACCACGTATCTGATTTTTTCGAAACGTCCGTCATGTGGAATCGGACCACTGACGCTCGAGGCCTCGGTACCAGAGTAGTGTCGTCGAACAGGATTACCAGCCCAAGGCACGGAGCCGAATTGTCGGATCGGGTATATGTGCGCTTCGCCTGGTCAGGACTAACAATCGCTATTCTTGCGCCAGAGACAAGGTAAGGAGGGGATTCCAAGGACGGCGCGCGCGCACAGTAGGAACCATAACAATGCGTTCTGGAAGATTATCTTCCACGCTCCATGGTGCGGCTGCGCAATTCGAAGCTGAACACTTAGATCCAGAGATACAAATCACTTAGATCTAGAGATACAAATTTCTTGTTGCCTTTTGCTACGAGCAACGGATGATGGGTCGCCTGGCCCCCAATTGCAGTGCCCAAAATCCGATCTAAGGGCGTCTCATCTCAACATCAATGATGTATTGTTTATCTTTAGTTGTCTAAAGATAAAATTGCAGAAACAGTTCCTGCATTAGCACTTCCACGAGCGATAACATCTGATTGGGTCGACTAGTGACGGGTGATCCACGCGGCTACTCTACTGCCCTGCAGCTCCCGCTCAACCAGCCAGCGGAGGTTATTTCAACATGTGCTTTCACGCTCTCCCAGCACGGGGTTGTTAATGACGATTTGACTGGACGTCATCATACTTGTCCTTCCTCCAAGTAATAAATTGCCTCTTGAGTATTTTACCGCACCAGCCTGAAATTATGTAAGGCTGAGGGCTGTAGGCCTCATATTGCCGTCACGACCAATCGATCACTCACGAGCTGATTCCATTGGCCTAAACGTTCTATGACTGCTCTCACGCTGATCCCCCTTTTGTTCCAACCTTTTTGAACAGCTTGAACGTGAAACATCAGCTCAGCCGTAGGCCCGCAGCAACATGGCTTCCACGAAACCGCTCCTGACCTTTCGACTCTCTAGCTGACGATTCTGTCTTCCGCTGCTGTACGACCAGCTTGTACCGAACCCCAAAGGTCTTAGCAAGACCCCCCTGGTGTTGGCTGTTCAACAATCATCATTCGCCTTATCGAAAAGGTCTATACAGAATAGTTCCAACATCGAGGCTGTACCATCATCTTTGCAATTTGCCCATTGACGCTTTCTCCCCGTATGACTCTTTCAATCGAATTCCAACACAACATGATTTACTGTGCCTCTTCTCCTTCTGTTAAGGCGTCAAGGCTTCGTCTGTTATATAAAGGGCCTCTACCGAAGGAAACAGTCTGTTCCACAGACCAAGCTCGTGCTCTCTCTCTCTCTGTGTCTCACCAGTCTACCATATAAAACAATCTCTTGAATCTTTTCGCGTTGTACCACCCAGCCACTCTTTGCTTGCTATACCTACATTAAAGCACATATACAGTCTCTTACGCATTAGCCTCCAGTGATGAAGGCCCCCCAGTCCTTACTTTTTGTACTTGCAGCAACGGGTAGCATTGCTGCTCCTCTTGACCCTCGCCAGTCGAGCAGCGACTGGCAGACTGCTGTTTGCGCAACGCCAGAGGTCACCGATGCTTCAATAGATCAAAGCAAGCGCTGGAACGCTGTTGGCACTGAAGACGCCTGGGCCGCTGCTGTGAAATCATGGACTTCGGGTGCCGGTAACGGTCTTGCATTTACGCAGCAAATCAGCAACTTTTTTCATGGCCCTGAGCAGATGTTCTGTGGCAATGAAGGTGCAAGAGACGGTTGTGCTTCGTATAGTGTTTGCAACAACGTGAAGGTACCGGCTGGCATGTTTATTCTCAACTCGTTTGTTGCTGTGAGCAGTGTGAGTAGCTATCGATGAAAAAGTTGAATCTCTTCTGGGATTGCTGACGGTGTTTTCTGCAGATGAACTACAACTTCTACGACGCTATGAGCAAGGCAGAAACATCAGTCACCACAACGATGGGAAAATTTGCTTCCACTTTTGCTCCGATCAATGACATGTCGGCCGGTCTGAAGTTGGCCTTGGATCTCGTCGGTCTCGGCTTTGCGCTTGCTGCTGCCCCAGTGTGGAACTCTGGTAAATCATCTCCAAATACTCGAAGCGTACAGCAACAGATGTACTGACCAAGCCAGCCCTCAAAGGCGTCCCCTTCTTCCAAGCCAACGGCAACACCCTCGGCACACTCAAAGACACAATCAACCCATTGGTCTCCAATGGAATTACCATTGTCAAAGACACTAGCATCCCGTCTCAGGTCCTGTCTGCTCAAAACGGCCTCAACAATAATCTTGACATTGTGGTCAAGACATGGACCAAGACTCTCGACACCTTCAACTCTCAACTTTTCAATGGCTCCGACCCTTCCAATAAAGCTCTCTACAGCATCATCACCCAGGGCAAAGTCCTCGGAGCTGGATTCCAAGAGGACGCCCTTTTCGTGCAGCAAAGCGTCGAAAAGGCTATTTACGGTTATCTGATCCCGCGAGCATGGCCAAAGAGTAACTTGGACTTGCGTCCTGTCATCCTGTATGCCCCCTCAACCCCCTCTCCACAATCTTAGTCACATCTAGCTAAACGACCCTTCCGCGCCAGCGATGCCCAAGCCCCCTGCGGCACCACCAACCCCGCTTCCCAATACATCGACGACGGCGATGCTTCAGGCGCCTACGTCTGCTACAAAAACAACATCTACTACATCATGGCTGCCTCAGGCATCAGCGTCGACTGCACCGGCGGCGGCGATACCGGCACCGCCTGCACGAACCGAAACTTCAACGTTCTCCCCGGTCTCAACACCCTCGACGGCAACAACTGGGGCGGCGTCATCCGGGATGATTTTGTCGCTGGGTAGCCTCCCTTTTCTTCCGTTCCTATCCCTACTTTTCCTATTCTACAGAACAACGCTAATTCTCTCTAAAATAACTAGCGCCGTCGAATCTTTCAAAGCAAATGGCAACAAAAACGGCTGGGGTTCTATTGACATGACCAACGGCGACGCCGTCAACGCGATTGTTGAGAATGGGCTGCGCGCCCCGGGTGTGATCCAGTTGCCGGTGTGTACGCCCCAGGAGGCATTTAATAACTGGGCGAATCATGGACGCATTGGGCATTCAGATCCGCGGAATTACCCTTGCAATTGAATGCGCGCGTTATGACGGGCCTTTGGGGCAGTGAGGATTTGGGAGGGAAGGGGGGGAGAGTAGGTCCGTCGAAAATGGGTACGATCGACACTTACAGGGTTCACTACTCCGAAATGCCAGGTCACATATCGTCTGGTTTAGAAATACATAGCATTACAAGCCCCCCTCGGCATATTTTATATTCAGTAGAACAAGCAAGAAACATTACCGCCTTCAACCAATACGTCTTACCGGCCTCGGGACCTTGCACCGAATGGGGTAACATAAAAATACCTACCTTTGCGGGTAACCCATTCGAACTTCCAATTGCGCTGGGTATCGAGCTTTTTTCAAAGTCGCCGTGTGCCCCATCAGGTATCCAGTGAAATTCACTCAATCCGCTCAAGAACATTTCGGAAACCCATCCAGAAATCGATCCCCAGACCTGCAGTCCCCCCCCCCCCTCCCCCCTGTAAAAAAGTAAACAAAGTTGCCTCCAGCGATACGACCATTCGCAGCGGTTTCTGGTTTTCCCGGTCAGAGGCTCACGATCTACATATATATATTCAGAGATACGACCGCTCTCGTTTTACCTCGACCGCCTCGACGTCGAGGATCGGAAAGAAAAGAAAAGTACAGCGTTAGTGTTGTACATAGATGAACTAGGGTTGAGGATGTACAGTATCTACGGGGTTGTTTGGGCTCGGTTGTTTGTTTGTTTGTTTGTTTTTTAGATTTTTTAGGGGATTTTATCATGTAAGCGATACCTAGGTTTCTTAGAGTTAACACAGATCTCTAGCATTCAATACTACTAACATCAGTATTCTGTAGATGACTCACAAGCAGCTTTTTTTCCTTCGCTGTAGCCACAAACTAATACCGTCGACCTCAGCTCGCTTTACTGTTAACACACCCCTTTTTCTCAATGAGTTTGAGATACGTAAAGGGGCACGGTTATTATCATTACGGAAGACTATCAATCAGCCCTTCCTGGAAATTTCTTTGACACATGTTTTTTAACATATATCTGTTGAGTTTACGAATCGGCCAAAATGTGAACACACTTTGCAACAATCCTATTCAGGTATGTATAGCATATTTCAACAATATCTAGGACAGATTTTCGTGTGTGTGTGTGTGTGTGTCCGCATCGGCCGTCTCTGCCACTAGGTACCTATGAAAATTCCATGAGCAAAGATCTAGATTCTCTGAGAAATGCGTTTTTTCTTTTGAACAGTCACATGCCACTGTTGAAATACGAGGTCATATGAGGTCATATTGATATTTTGATTGTTGCTGTTAGAAGGCTATCTAGAAGGTGAAAGGCGAAAACTCTACTAGCGGGCCCCAGCCCTACCAGCCCTATGAAGGCGAAGATTACCATCTCCCCTATTTTCAACAGTCGCAACACCCTTTTTCCGAATTTTGATACTCGTGCTTTGAGAAGGTAATCACTATATGAACACCACCCGCCTTTGCAGACACATCACCTGAACTTTGCATTAACATCATCCCGTCTCACTAAGCCTAATCAGGTAATTCCAGAGTGCTTCGCGGTGTTTATCTTTGCGTTTGAATATTCGCTCAACTTTTTACCTTCATTGCTACTCACTCACGCCGCCGTCATGTCTATGCAATTACTTCCTTCTTCAGAAGATCTTCACTGCTCAATTGAGCTTCTTATCAAGTCAGTCAATGAACACGCTGATTCTCAAGGCTACGCCGTCAGGAAGAAGCGCTCCAAGAAGTTCAAGAAAGGCGTGATCATGAAAGTCTGACTCTGTTGCGATCGTGTCGACGTGGCAAAGACCTCTGGCCTTGAGCGACTCAGAAAGAGAAGAATCACACAATGAAAGAGGAAGAGATGATAGATGTGCCAGTCACATCTTCACTCGTCGTCATCACTGCTTCTATCGCTACGACGGCTTCGAAAGACATACTACGCGTTCAGAAGCTCGCCATTGTCAGAGCGAAAGAGCGATCACGAGGCTCATCTAATCGTGTACGGCCAGAGGTCTCTTAGCGGCGATAGCGAGCCTTTGAAGAGTCTACATAGCGAGAGCCGTCTGACTTCGAACTCGTGAAAGAGCTTTCGTCACGCGGGACTACTCAGACGACTCAGATATCTGAGACTCAGCCTCAACAAGTCTCTCGAAATCGTGAAGAACGTGAACGAGAATGATGACGAGAACGAGATGAAGCAAAAGATGAAGCAAGAGATGAAGCAAGAGATGATCAAATTGCAGACGTTTCAGACGGCATGATGATCTCTTTTCAGATGTAAATAAATGTTAATTTGAATGCGATTTGAAGCATTCAAAAAGATATGTTTCAGGTTTTGATTATGCCCTTGGGAGCGAAGAGAATGAGGTGCTTTTCGCACCAAAAATCGACTGTTTATGTGATCTTCCCAGCGTTCTTCTTCAAATCTCTTTCAGGGATAAGACAATTATCTGATTAGGCTTAGTGAAGGGGGATGATGTTTATGCAAAGTTCAGGTGGTGTGTCTGCAAAGGCGGGTGGTGTTCATATAGTGGTTATCTTTGAGAAACACACTTTATCTCGTTCGGGCAATCTCGCTGCAAGCGGGTTTGTGGAGTTAAGCCGGCTTCTTCTTGGAAAGTATTAGCGAAAATCGAGCATATCTTCGTAAAACGTTTTTACGCAGTGGAATAATTCCATTTCCCAAAGAAAGGCAGGGTTTCTTCTCGAGTCTCCCGGTTTGCGCACTTTGCAGGAGGTCTTTGGTTTTGAGCTCGTGACTCGCCGGGGAGGTCGTTCGATAAGGGGGTCTGAATTTCTGGATCTTTATCAGCAGCGTTGTTAGATCCACTGGCATCTTCCCCGATTTATATACACAGCTCTTCTCTTGGCGTCATATACTGTCTATACCACATACCCTTCATCCTTTTTCCCTATCCGATTTCCTACGATTTACCCTTCCTCCTCATTTTTAAAGAAAAAACAAAAGTCGCCAGCTATCTTTTTAGGTTCGAGGCTTCATGGACAAAAAAAAGAATTGGTGATGAAGGCAGGGGATATGCGGCCTTTTGAACCACGAATGTTCGATTCTTTCTGTAAACCAGGAGTGTGCTGATCGCTTGCGATGCGTGATGGGAAGGAAGGAAGGAAAGCGGATGTGTGAGTGGGTGGGTGGGTTTGGATATGGGCGGATTTGGGAGGAGATGACGAGAGAGAAAGAAAGAGAATGAAGGGGGAAGGGAAAGGGGGAAAGGGGGATAGGGGAGGGCTTGTATAGTATCGATTACTTAAATGCTTTACATTCGGCCCTCACCCCATCATGCCTAGGGGCGCCAGTTAGGAGATGAGAGACCTATTCATGTAAATAATGAGTAAGGTGGAGGGTGAATAAGGTGACTTACGTAGCCACTTAGGGATTGCCTATAATCTTGGATCATGGTATCCACGATCGCAGAAAATTGATTTTGACTGGTCGGACCACTCTGTGCACTGCTCATAGTAATAATTATCAGAGAATTGCCCTAAACAATAAATTGAGCCATAATAAGCTGTTAATGGTACTTAACGCTGGCAGATTGTCCTTGGTAAAAGCCGTTGCACCACTCAGTATCGAGGACGAAGCACTAGCCCATTGTATCGTGCTTCCCCATTTAGTTCCCGCCGTCAATGCGTTACCCATAGAGTTTCAAATCCCGGCAGCGAAGAGTTCAAGCGCAAGGTTGAAAACGTCGACTATCGTATTGATAATCCAATCGTTTGGCTGAAACGTTGGCGCAAAAATACTGGTAGATCTGGGCAACCATGGGCGTTTCAGCGTTTCCCATTGCCTCAGAGGTTTTTCATAACTGTCTTGATCAGTGCACAGTCGCAACGTTAGGACTCGTTGTACGCATCACGTCGAAACTACCGAAAGACTGCAAAATTAGTCATGCAGCTGGGTTCTCTGTATCAGTGCAGTAAGATGGAGCTGGACAATTTCCATCGCTGATCGTGCAATTCATATCTGGATCTCCATGGAAAAGATTTGAAATGGCTGGTACGTATGGAAGGGCACCAATTTGAGGGCTACTTTATCATTTTGAAAGACCCAGCTTGCATAAGAAAACGCATTGTCGGCGTCGGCTTGAGCCCATCGGGTTGCAACCGGAGCTGCTGCGTTTGTGATATCGCCTGTACACTGTGCATTTTCCCAGCTGCCGGAGACCTGCGATTTATCAGGAAGATCTGAATATGCCGGATTGGTCGTATTGGATGTTGGACTCGTGCTGGTGGCGAAATTGAAGGCGAAACTAGAGCCATTTGAACTCGCCGCAGGACTTTGTGACGTAGTTGTCGATACGCTTAGAACCGGTAGACTCGAAGGTGGTGCAACGTTAAAGCTACTTGAGCTAGTCGACGATGGCAAGGCGCTTTGAACAGTCGATACGCTCACTGGGGAAGAAGTGCTGGTCGAGGTGGTCGAGCTGGACCCAGGTAGTGGTCCGCTCGGATCAACACACGCGGTGCCATCAGCTTTTTTGCACGTCAACGAAGCCTGCGGTGCCGGTACAGCAACTGCTGCGCCAGCGAAATGGCATACAAGAAATAGCAACGACGATGGCATTATGGAGAACAGCAGCTGCAGAGCGTGGTAAGACATGATTGAATGCAGCGCCAGCAACGTCTTATGAGAAGTGGATGCTCCGTGTGGGGGTCCGTGAATGGGTCCCCATCATGATCCTGTCGTGCCTGATTAGATCCATGGTTCCATCTTTAGTGCCGCGATGACGTCAACGAGCTTGACCGCCTCAAGTTCAGGGGGCAGTCAGCCTACCTAGACAGGCATACTTATTTTACCGTTGCCGCAAACAGTTAGAACCAGGAGAATCGGTATCTGACTAGCCACGAACAATTCCAATGCGGGGTGTTTCAGATCTATACCTTGCCCAAACGGGCAGACGTTGAGATTGCACTACCACAGTAGGCTCTAAACCGTGCCGCCTTCGTCGATCTTTGTCTGCCGTCAATTTTCAAGAGATGAAACAACCACCAGAACATCAAATTCGGTTGGCCCAGCCAAAGAAGCAGTAAGCTATAAGAAAGTGTGACATTTTCTTTGACGGTATCACAGTAACTTGCCCCTCTCTGTTACAAAAACCGTTGCAGACTATGATCGAGATACACCTAGCATTGTCTTGGTATGACAAAACCCTTCGAATACTCCAACCGAATGACAACAGTTTTGTAGAATCCAGTGGGCAAGATTTACTAAGGGTCACTTTAAGCAGCCAAAGAATTACTTAGAGCCATTCAGCGTAAAACATCATTTAAAAAAAACTTACTACTTAATGAAGTCAGTCATAAGAAAGAAAGGTGTTATTGCATGCATAGCATAACAGAATACAAAATTTCAGATCTATAAAAAAGTTTCAATAGACAGTGTATAAATCCAAATATCAAACAACATGGGAAAACGAAAGGAAATACTTCGGATCCGGCTGCGTCGGTTCAGAGCTCTTGCATAGTCCAAGGGGTCCTTCGCTATCCGTTGCATGCCTCTTTTTCCCCTTTCTCTTTTTCTTCTTTCTTGTCAAGAAAACTTTGGTCGTCTTCACCAGCAAGTCCCAAACGAGGAGCAAAAATACCCAGCTCCAACCCATCATCGATGACAGCCAAGGGGGCAGTGATGGCGATGAGTAAAATCAATCGGGCTGTCAAGCTGACAAGATCTGGGTTCTCGCACAACTGAGGGGTTTGAGACCCTCACCAAAGATGTAATACATAAGCGACGAGCCTAGCTTTCGTTGAACATAGTTGACCTGCGAGGTAGATTGTCCTTTTGCGACGAGGTACGCTCAGCCTTCCAGCCCTGAGTACCGAGACCTCACGCTCAGCTGGTTGACGGATAATCATGACACATGCCCGAGGGGCCGTGGCAGGTGAGCAGGTTAGTGATTGCAAAGGATAATCACTCTGAAAAAACACACAGACTCGACGCAAGGAGACACGGTCCACTGGCCGAAAGCCTTCAGAGGTCGAAGATTAATTTTAGGCTACTTAGACAAGGACTCGTGCAACAACAGAAATCGGCGAAATTTGTCCGTCATAGGAGATTCCACAATCACTTCGTGGCCCAGATGGACATTTCCCATCACTCGAAGCACAGTGTCCTGGTCCCGGGCCAGTCCGCATGGGCTGCCTCTTCGGCACCTGCTCTCCTCGCTTTTTCCTCCCCCCCCCCACTATCGTCTTGCAGTGTGAATGCCCCTTTAGCAGGCGAACCCACAGTCCATGTCCTGAACCAAAGCCCCAGGCGCCCGAGCAAGACCTCCAACGGTGCATCTAGAAGTATCATTTTCCGACCACTTATCGGCCCCATACGCAAAGGTGATGTGTTCCGTGCTGAGTGAATTTATATCTATATAAGAGGCGACTTCCATTGTAAGCGGTAGCTGACTATCAACGCTGACGGAGGGGTTAAGGTCGGTTTTGTCCAAGTGCCCGATCTGAACTCCTTTGGCATCTTTCAGAGTTACTTCCACGGCAAATTCGGCGTTTTGGTTGCTGGGCCCAAGCCCGCTCAGTGTGTATAGGGTGACGTGCATACCACAAGCACCTGTTGCGTATCCGCGGGCTGCGAGGTCTGAGTCCCGAGTTGCGAGAGCTGCGGTGGTTGGGAGGACGGCGCTGGAGATGGTGGAGAAGAAGGTCGCGAGAGTCGCGAGGGTGGCGATAGAGGATGAGAGGGACTTCATGATCGGAATTGAGAACGTGGGAAGGTAGTACTGTCGACACTAAGGGATGGAAAGTATGCTGAAGGATCAAGAGTCTTTGGAATAGGCTGCTGTAAATACTGGTCTTTGATCTTTGCTGATGTAAATGATGAAGATATTCGCATGCTGTTGGCAAAGGAAGGAAATCCACCGACCTCTTATACCTCTCCATAAATCGCTTGAATGATGCTTCATCCTAAGTAATATTTGCTGCGCCTTCCAACATTCATCGATCGACTCTCATTCTATTTGTTCTCTTCTTCCTTGATATGTGTTAGTCGTCAAATTAGGCCGAAATTCTTCAAACCCGGTTGGAATAGGAAATTGCCTTGTTCACTGCCGGATAGCTCTTATAATTGAGGAACCGTACAGCTCAAGTATCTAAGAGGTTGTTCTATTGTCGCTATTTGTTATGTTGACTTTTGCGAGTACGCAGATTGGACACAACCTGCTAGCTCAAGTCGAGTATCCTTAGCATGTCGACCATCATGATCTACCATATAGAGGAATACGCTAACATCATCATTTCGGCACCAAAGATAGAAAGAAAATAGCAAGTCTAATGCAAGAGGCTAAGGAAACAGACCGCGCAAATGTTACCAACACGGCCATGATTGCTCGAAGCATTCAAACTAGATCATTAGCCACCTTCGGCGCTGAATTAGTATCATAGAGCTGAGATTTAGTGATGAGCTGAGGCATTCTCCCCGCAAAATAACAATGTTCTAGAAAGCAGTTTGGATTTTGATCGTGTCAAGCATAAAGCTCGTATATAGAAATGTGTTTGCTTCCTGCCTTACTGTTGTAACGGACCGGCAATGATATTAAACAAAAGGCAATCCAGTACTATTACACAGTTTCGCTGGTAAGAGAAACATTTTTTTAGTCTATTCCGTACTTTACTATCGATCGACTAGCTCTTTCGCGGGTTGGCATGTTCTTCGTGAAGCCTGGTAGGCAGACTGCCAGGTGGCAGGTGTGGACCTCGATCGTTAAATAGACACCGGACGTTTCAACCAGTGGTCCCTGTACTGCGCCATGAAGCTAAAGGATGTAGCGCTGCGCCTTACCTAAATTATATGTAGTGGGCGCTTGAATTTTTTCATGAAAACTTCTTCAAATTCTTCAAAAAAGTACATCACTGCCGAACACGGCGGAACGTAAACTAAGTACTGTGATAGGGAGCTCGAGCATTCAGAGGTGAGATACAAGGCTGAGCGGAAAGGGCGGAAACCAAGCCCCGCCAAATTCCGCCCTCCCATGACGTTCTTCCCCTCCACGGCCTGTTGCAACAGGTGACCAAGCCATAAGAGCGAATTCAATCAATTCACGAGCCTCTTCCTTGACCCTCACCTTGTAATATCCGCCATGCCTCCCCTCCGCATAGGCTACGTCCCCGGTACCTCTCACCCCCCTCCTTCCCTAAGTTACCCCCTTCCCCAGACTCAATCCCCCCCAGCAACCCCCGTTCTCTGACCGTCCCCACAGAGCACTTCTCCACCCCCCTCCACTTTGCCCTCACCCACTTCTCCCTCCCCTGCACCCTCATCCCCTTCCCCTCCGGCACAGGCCACATGATCACCTCCCTCCGCTCCAACGAAATAGACGTCGGTATCGGCCTCACCGAAGGCTGGGTAGCCGGCCTGGCGCAGCCCCCGCAGCAAAAGTCCGGGACGCAAGCGCAGAGAAGCGGAGGGTATAAGATCGTGGGAACGTATGTTGAAACGCCGCTTTGTTGGGCGATTTCCACGGGCGCGAAGCGCGTGGATATAACGGATGTCGGCGAGTTGAAGGGGAAGAAGATTGGGGTGAGTAGGGTGGGGAGCGGGAGTTATGTGATGGGGTTCGTCCTTGCGGACTCTCGCGCCTGGTTGAAAGCTGCAGGGGACGCTCCCTTCTCGGTAGTTCCTCTTCAGACTTTTGCGAAATTGCGGGAAGCGGTGAACGGTGGTACGGCCGATTTCTTCATGTGGGAGCATTTCACGTCGAAACGCTATTACGACAATGGAGAAATAAAGAAAATAGGAGAGATGTATACGCCGTGGAGTAGTTGGAAGATAGTCGCTAGGGAGGAAGTTTTGGAAGAGAGGAAACAGGAGTTGGAGAAGATGTTTGAGAAGTTGGATTTCGGGGTTAGCTATTTTGAGGGACATCAGGAGGAGGCGGTGGAGTATATTAGTACCGAGTTGGATTATTCGGCCGAGGATGCGAGGAAGTGGTTGAAGACGGTAAGGTTTGCGAAAGGGGTAAAGGGGGTGATGGGGGAGACGATAAGGATGACGGTGGATGCTTTGAAGAAAGCGGGGGTGGTTGAGGGGGAGGTGAGAGTAGAGGATATGATTGGTATAAGAAGGGATAGCTAGTATTCAAATGAAAATCCTTGGAGTAAACCGTTTGAAGCAAATGCAGATCTGGTTATATTGCTCGCTTGTAACGGATTCTTAACCATAAATGGTGTAGTAGGCCAACGCAACACCTGCGACGGCTAGCATTCCAGTACCAAATGATCTAATCATTCTCAACGATACACGCTTCTTTATAAAAAACATTTTTGCTTGAAAACCCGTGGTCTCGTTGATATGAGGGAAGGGCGTGGCTGGGATCTCATCTTCTAGGAACTTACACAACGGCTCCCACCCCTGTCTGAGCTCGATTTCGAGTAAACGGTCCTTTAGAATAACTTCGCGAGCTTCCTTGTAGATATCGAGGTAGGCATTGGACCAGGATTCCTGCTTCTCTTTCGCATTTGCGGCGATCGACGGTGCCATCGACAAACAGCTCGGGGAAGCGCTCTCTGTCGCTAGGCACTGTGGACGCTTTGGTAATTTTCGTGGAGGGGATAGTCTCAAATCAAATTGAAAGAAACTGATTTCGTAAACTGTTCTCAATTCCAGTTGAAAAAAGGCGATTCCTTAAACGAAAGAAGAAATCCCGAGTTCAGATTGAGCTCTGATGTTCGCATGGCAGCTGAAACGCGTGACATAACCCAGACTCGCTCCTAAGGTACGTATGGTACGTGGCCGTTGCCTGGCAAGGGCCCAAAGATAAGCGGCTATGAGCAAGCTCCTGGGCGAATTGTAGATTATCTGATCTCAAGGTCTGGCGGTTTACAGACAGTCTACAGACCGCTTAGCGTCAGATATTCTTCTGGACGTCGATATGAGCGAGATTCATTTCAATGTGAAGATTTAGTCTGGGAAGATGCCGCTTGCACAATTGCTCGGAGCATAGTGAGCATTCTTATACCTTGCCCTTGGATGAGTTTGACCCATCGAAGAGCAGTTGAAAGGAAGCTAAATAAGGGTGGCTGGAAGGGGGCTAGCCACAACACTAGTGCGGATATTCCCGTTATGACGGGCAGACGGGGTTGACACGCCGACATGCCAACAATTGCATCTGAATCCCACATAGAGAAGATGCTACCGTACTTTACACCATATTCTTGTTTCCCTTGGAGAGAGAGAGATCGAGGACAGCCAACATTGATCTTGATCGGCTGATCCAAGTGGCTAATTCTACTCACGGGACCTTGAACTTGGATAGTTGAGCGGGGTTAGATACATTTCACAGACCTACCATAATGACTTTTCCACGAAACTCCCTACGAGCCTTTCTCGCCCACGCTAAGAAAACGTTCGACACAGTAATACAGCAGTCTCAGAGAGTAACTATAGTAGTGGGAAACGAGTCTGCCGGTTAATTCCACTGTGTCCATTCCGATGTCGTATCCAGCAATAACAAACCACCCCAGACCTCGATTCTCTGACTTCCTCAATCCTTTACGCCTATCTCCGCTCTCTATCACCGCCTCGAACGGCTTTCACACCTCTCTACATCCCATTACTCAATACCCTTGCTGCTGATATCAGCCTCCGTCCTGAATTCAACGCTCTATTCCAGCATGCCAACATCTCCGCCTCACATCTTATCACACTTGATGACCTTCCCGCATCCTCCAAGCTTGAAGAAAATCTGAAGCCCGCAAAAACCCGCTGGATCTTGGTCGATCACAACAGGTTACAGGGGACCCTTGGCTCTATATACGGCTCTCGTGTAGGTGGGGTAATTGACCATCATGAAGAGGAAAACATTGTGCCGCAAGAAACAGATCCCGAGCCACGCATAATCGAGCATTCTGGATCGTGCACTAGCCTTGTCGTGCGGACTTTGCAATCCACTTGGGACGCAAGTTCCAGCTCTTCGCTCACGTCAGGCGCTGCTCACGCTCAAGGAGAGGCTGCCATAGATGACAGTGCTGTCATACAAACGTGGGATGCGCAAGTTGCGAAGCTGGCCCTTGCGAGCATCCTAATCGACACAGCGAATCTAACAGCCGAGGGGAAGGTTTTTCCTGCGGATAGAGACGCGGTGGAATACCTGGAAGCAAAGATTCAGTCGTCTGCAAGAGAGGCAAGGACTTGGGATAGAGCTAAGTTTTACGCAGAGATCAATGCAGCCAAAAGTGATATTGGAGGCCTGGCACTCAAGGATATACTGAGAAAAGATTACAAAGAGTGGATCGAGGGGGGAAGGAAGCTTGGTATCAGTTCGGTCGTCAGACCGTTGGAATTCCTCGTTGGGAAATCATGGGAAGAAAGAAAAGCGGAAAAAGAAGGGGATTGCTTTGACATTGCCATTTCCGACTTCATGTCTGCTTGTGATATCTCAATCTTTGCAATCATGACCACATCCACCTCCAAGGAAAAAGGCTTTCAGAGACAATTGTTGCTGCAAGCGCATCACGCAGTTGCCACTATCGCCTCCAAATTTGCCCTACAGGCAACGGCAGAGCTCGGACTTGAAGAGCTGAATGTGCCCGGTGTTATCGAGTATAACACATCTCCTGAAGGGCCAAAAGAACAACTATTTAGGAAGGTTTGGAATCAGAAAAATGTGAGCAAGAGCCGGAAGCAGGTGGCTCCATTGCTGCGGAAGGCCATGGGATGAAGTTGCTTCAGTCCATAAGCACTGCTACTGGAAAACACCAAAACACGATTACTCAGGGTTTTGACCAACCTCCTCGTCGACTCTATCATTGTTCGCCTGTCGGGAATAACACCCGGAGCCGATGAGTCCTCCATCTTCCACCCACGGTGCCATCTTCACGGCCAAAAATCCTGCATCTCTGTATATGTATGTCACAGAAAGCTTCGAGAGCCTCCGGGGCCGCCGCCCGCAGTCCGACGTCTACCATACGGCTTTTGAATGAAAGATCTAATACAGGTAACCTTTGGAACAAGCCACAACAAGCAGGCGGACATCCTCGCTCCGAAGCGTAATCGCCAACGCCACCGTGGGTCCGATAACCCAGCAGTGTGCTAGATTTCTTTTTCTCGTTACGCCAGAACAATCCAAGGCGACCTAACGAATCATATTTTCAGACGAGCGCATCCAAACGGCATCACATCCGAAAAAGCCACAAGATCTCCACTCCAGCAAGAACGGTGTAAGACCGATTTCAGGCGAATGCCATGTCTGAAATAGCAGCTCAACAGCCTATATCCATTCCCACTATAACAATTAAATATCCTCATATCAAACACCGCATCACATCTGATACAGCACCCTTTTCCCTTTCCCCATCTTCCCTAATAACTCTTCTTCCACACACCACACCAAACGCATCTCAACCCCACATCTTAGTCCCTGCGCCCTCGTTCAAGACAGTGCCTCAGCAGCGACCGCAAAGAAAGCTAGACGTAGTTGTGCTGTCTCGCTCGGATTGAAATTTAGGATTGGTCTCTCGTCTGTATCTTGTTTCTTGTTTCGAGTTCACGTTCAACATTTGATAGTACAATGAAGTGATCTTCTACCAACATTAAGCTTATTGAGTTGTGAGCGAACATCAAGATCGCTGTACTAGATATAAGCACATGTAATCATTGACGACGCTCGTTTGTTATGTCATGTTTCGAGATGAGATTTCTCAAGTCTCTTTAATGAACTCACACTGAGCTTCGTACTGAAACATTAGATCTTCGTAGATTACTGCGATAGACTGCTACGGTATAATGAAATCTGACGCATAACTGTTAGATTGTTGTAGAATCACTTTACCACTCGAACTTCGTCTCTAAAACGATCAAGATAAATAATATTAAGCGCTGAAGAACCGAATTAGCTAGCGCGCGTAATTAGCGTGTGCAGAAAGCTCTGCAATCCTTGACATTCATTTTTGCGCTACCCCACGGTCCCTTTTGTATGGGGAATTCGGAAATTCAACTTCATCCCCCTCAAATTGCGGAAAATTGAAGCTATTCAGACCTCTTTGTTTGTTGACGTTCTTAACGCATTTTCAGCTATGATCGACCCACTATCTGCAGCGATTCGCTTCAGAATCGTACGACTTCTACTACTTCATTGACAACCCGCCGTCATCGTCGAAGAGGTTCACTGCTGTTCTAGAACAGTGTATAGCATTCTAGAGAATCTCTTCATGTATTCGTCATCGTTTAAATCTCAGTTTCGCCCCAAAGAAATTCTTCGCAAGATGTTTAAGACAGCTGAAAATGATCTCATAGTCTATCTCGAAGAACAGCCGTGAATCATGCAGAAAGAGATGATCTGATACATATGAGAGAAGTGAGGCATTAACATGCATCGATTCACGATATCAAGAATTCTGAAGAGAAGACGCTGAAGTAATAAAAAAGGACAGCGTGTAGAAGTCAGACAAAACGATGAGCTTCGTTTGAATTGAATAGCAGACATGCTTCGTTTGACGGTCGAACAGCTCGTGTTCGTGGATGAGTCTTTATTCAACGAGATCACAGGCTGACGTCATCAAGCCTACGCTCTCGTTGATCAATCAGCTCGCTATCAAGCCTCTAGAACGAGAGAGCATTGCTGAAGTGTTCTTTCGATCTATACGAAAGATGAATATCTATCCTGTACAGGCATTCGTGAAGGCTGGTTCAACGACGAGGCTTGTGAAGGAGTTGAAGACAATCGGGGTTCATCTACATTCGGTGGAATGAGAGCTTCTCTACGGCGACGGCCGGGGGGGGGCAGCTCGGCCGGGGGGGACAGCTCGATCGGGGGGGGCAGCTCGATCAGTGGTCTTTGACGGCTGTTCAGCCCGAGTCGTCGGTTTCCTACGCCTTTCGGATGCTCTAGAGGGGGTGAGAAGATCATCTAGAGGTAGGTTTTGACTTCGGCGTTGAGGCATTTCGAATAAAAACGGTTACAAGAACGTCAACAAACAAAGAGGTCTGAATAGCTTCAATTTTCCGCAATTGGTGGGGTTGAATTTCCGAATTCCCCATACAAAAGGGACCGTGGGGTAGCGCAAAAATGAATGCCAAGGATTGCAGAGCTTTCTGCACACGCTAAAATGCGTGCGCGTACTGATTAGCTACTCTATCGGGCCATGACTTTACTTTACTACAAGATTATAAGACTGCCTTGTCAGCTTTCTATGCTCCTACTTAAACACGGGCCTACCCATCACCCTTTGGCGATCTTCGTTCGTATCCCAAAGAAGCTCTAGAAGCCACTTTGAGGTGCCAAGGACTTAGAGCCCAGAAACATGTTGGTGAAACGTTCTTCTTCTTATCTTCCCTGCTGACACAGCTCCCTACGAGTCTTTTGTCGGCTCACCAGTGGACGACAAAAAAAGTCCATGTAACCATAAGCGCTTGAGGCATTCCCCACCCCCCACCCATCAAAACATCCAATTTTGGTGGGGAGGGATAGGGGCGCCTCGGCTCAGCCGCTTATGGTTACATAATTTTTGTCGCCCCCCCTTTTGGTGGATATACAGAAGTTCCGAGGTTTCAGGCTAGTCAGACCTTCTGAGCAACGTCGTCGTCGACTAGCGAGCAGCCGACGACGCCGACGACAACAACAACGAGATTCGAGCAATGCCTCCGAGCAAGGTTCGTCGGTTCAAACGCAATCGACGACAACGAAATACTGAACAGTCCTCTCTCGCAAGCAATTCCCACCGACTAAGCGAGCGGTTTCGATGACAGACGACGCCGACGACGACGAGGTGCTGCTGATGGCAGCTTTGAAAGCTTCTGGATTTCCCCCCAAAGCAAAAGAATGGCAACAAGCAAATTAGATGACTCGTGTCAGGTTAAGGAGATGATGTTTATAGCATAGCATAGGTAAGGTAAGGTGAGGCTCGAGATAGGTGCTGGTCGCAATGGAAATATTTAAATATAAGACTGTTTAAAGGAAGATATATAGAGGTTTTGATAAACTGATAGCGGAGGGACGAAGTTGGAGTGAGATGTTGAGGAAGAAGCATAAGGAAAGCAGGTTATTGTATGATATGAGTCGAGAAAAGAATGACAGTGATGAGAGTTTGGTGAGCGCAAATCAACGTCATTCTACGGTTGATCTGAGAGAGTAGGGTAGGGTATGAGAGTACCTAAAAGAAATCTTATACCAGAAGATGAGATGATTTTGAACGGATAATCTACGAACCAGAGCCAAACCGAACCTCGAGCAATAAATCCCCAAGCTCAGCGCTTCGCTATCTACAACAGCTCTCGGCATACATAGAAAGCCTTTGCGCAACCCAAACGTCAGCCTACCCCACGACATCATGCCACACCAAAGGCGCCAACGTCGTGTCAAAATTCCCTCTCCAAAAGTTGTTCAAGCAAACCTTTTGCTGATTCCACGGCTCTCCTCCCAATCCCATATCCCACGCCCAACTCCCCAGATACGCATACGGTTTCGCATTGATAGTCGTATCTACCCCTTGTTGCACCTCGTTGCCAATCTGCCTCGCCGTGTCGCCTCCTTTGTCTTGGATATCCAGCCCGGGACCTTGGATATGGTAGATATTCGTCATGGAATGTACCATCAACCAGCCCAAGGATATGGTTCCGGGGTTAGCGGTGCAGGGCACGGGGTTCCGTTTGAGCGCGAGACCGACGCGGCAGAAGACGATTATGGGGGCGCGTCCGGAGCCTTTGAGCTGAGCTGTGTAGGCTGGGACGACGTTGTTCGGGTCGGGGTGTGCGTCGCCGCAGTTGTTGTAGACGTCCTCGCATGTGGTGCCGATAAGATCCAAATTCCCGGATTGGGCCTGCTGGATGCGCGTGAACACGTCGGCTACCTTGTTCGCGGTTGCGGGGTCGCTGCCGAAGAAGTATTTGAAGGGGAGGTTGCCAAAAGAAGCGGCGGCGATGAGGGCAGCGCCGGCGAGATAGCCGGCGTCTAGCATGGCGGTTTTCATGGTTTCGTAGTCGGGACCCTCGCATTTGCCGGGAATCATTCGGAGGCCTCTTGTTGGGTTGAACTGGCGGGTTTCGGATTGATGCGGCTGTCCATGGACGGTCCATGTGAGTTTGAGGGGTTCGGACTTTATGGTAATGTCCGAGAGTTGTGCGTGTTTGGTTCCGACTTCTTCAGTGGTCGAGGTTCGGGAACTGTGCTCAATGCCGCGAACTATTGATGCCAAAGACACGATGATGTGTTTCGTATATGGTTGCACTTCGGGATCCAGATCGACGTAGTCTGTCAGATTGAATTGCCGCTTGAATTCTTTTCCAGCCGGCAGATCCACGAGCGTAGGCTTCCCGGTGTCGAGGTACAACGATTGCGTATAAGCGATTGGAATGTCGTTGCCACTTTCGTCCGTGATGCTGAAAGCCTTGGCGAGTCCGCGGGTGTCAAAAACATTGTTGCGGTTAGAGACCGAAAGATCGGTATTGCCACTGTTAACGATGGATACCGTAAGAATCTCCGGGTCATTAGATGAGTGTCGAAGGGTGCCTGTGAGCTGTGCATTGGACAACTGCAACAGGGCGTTAAGAAGGACAAGCACGATGTAAAATTGAGGTGATAGTGGGGCCATTGTTATACAGTCCTTGTGGAGGTTATGCCAGAGAGTTAAAAGGGCAAGGACTTTTCAAGGTGGATAGAGAGGAGAGCTGCATATATGTGCAGCTTCAAAAGTTATAAATAGAAAAGCAACTCCAGCGTCATTACGCACAGTATTCGGAAGGTCTTGCGCTGTCGGCATAGGAGAATGTCTCACGCGGCAAGCTTCGAGTCTCTCAGGGGGGGGATCTTACATCGTCGGAGCGTCATCCGGCGCGGCGAATTGAGAGGAGCCGAATGAGAGGTAGCTGCGTCTGCATATCCGGCCGAATCGTTAGAAAGGACTTTGGGAAGAAGCTCGATATAGGAAACAATGTTTAGTAACAAGGTATGCACTGCGGCGGTGGCTTTAAGCGACCTGCGGTACAAATCCTGTTGTTTGGTCTCTGAAACGCCAACGGTTTCTCAAAACGTACCAATATGCCCCATGGTTGTAGCGGGTGCGCGAGTACCGGGTTTCACGTGACTAGTGGATATCGATTCAATGTGCAAGTTGCGACAGACAGAGCGGGTATCGCAAGGTCCAGTATTAGATTTGCCCATATGTGTGAAGTCGTCCACTCGGATTTCCGACGTGAAACAACGTAGTCTTGAATCTAGAAAAAAGATCATGAGAGTATTGAAAGTAAGCGGAGATGGTAGCTCGGAGAAATCTGAGATACTTAGTAGATAAGGAAAGAAATCTTTACGACGTGCACTAACGGAAGTCAATGAGAGAAGAAACGCTTGATGGGAGGCTTTCATAGATGCAATCCTCGAAGCTGGCGCTTGGGTCCCTGTCCCCAGGCATTCTGATATGAGTCCACGTGTTCCAACCTTAACCGTTTGAAGTCTGCATGATTGCGGGTTATGTTGCTAGGTGAGAAATTCCCTTATCTTATCTTATCTTATCTTATCTTATCTTATCTAATTGAGGCCTCGACACCCTCGGGGTTGAGGTCGTTGGGTTGAGGTGCCTCCTAGCCCCTCAAACGTCACCTTCGAGAGTAAGGTAGATTGAATTGAATTTGTTAAATGTACAGTACACTCAATCCAACGATCACAACATAAAATACAACAAAAAAATATTTGGAAATTGTTAAAAAGTATTTGAATTCTGTAATAGTATCATCAGAAATATAATGAAGGAATTGAAAAGAATTCGGAAGCGACGGACTTTACAGATTCAAAATTTTCGAGACGGGCGCGAAAATTGTGAATCTAGTAGCTTCTTGTCGCTTTCTGCCAGCCTCTTTTTGAATCATTTGTCATTTCTTTCTAGTTCTTCTTGATCTGTTTCCTTCATCTTTCTCAATCGTATGAAACAAATTTCTACTTTAGGAAAGTACTGATTTCAAGTTTTTTCAAATCGATGTTCTAAAGTTTTCTTCAATCTGTGAATTTTGAAAGATCAATTAAAAGATGTTATTCATAAGTTCAGATAACTTTGATGTTCAATAATTTTGAGAGAGATAGATAAAGAGTCTACATGTCGCAATGTTCAATGATTAGTTCAACGAGACTAGTCTTTCAATGTTTATTGATGCTCGCTGGTAGATTTTTTGTTCAACTGAATCAATACGCGCTTGGTCGTTGTTAGAATGGTATCACGGAAGGACGTTGGGTTCTTGCTAAACTTAACCTTTAAGGGGTTTGTATATGCTTGCATCTATCCTAAACACCACACCCTGAATCTAATCGTCGTAGTGATTTATCCAAATCCAAAATCCATTATCCTGAAAGAGAATATAGAGAGATATATACAACCACCTCTTCCCCCCTCCGGCTTCTTCCTCCCCACCCACCCCCTCCCATTTTAAATCAACATCTAGATTGCACCGCTCGCCAACCCCCCTTCCCCCACAGCCACAACCCGCGGCCCCACATAACTCCCCCTCCGCACCAGCCAAAACCCCGCCACGAACACCGTCAACCCCCCCGTGATCAAAGACGCATAATTCATCGTCTTAGCCGTCACCGGCAGCGCAAACGGGAAGCAGAAGATGACGATAAACGCCATGATATACAGCACGGATGTCGCATTGACGATATAACCCACGGGCCCTTTCATCCAGAACCAACCCGGCGCGATGTTGGCGCGGCGGCTGAGCAGGTGAGGGAGGATGGCGGCGAGGTAGGAGAGGGTGGAGAGGATGACGTAGGAGCCGACGAAGGCGTTGAAGGCGGTGGTGGAGCCGACGTAGATGCAGCCCATGACGGTGCAGATGGCGCCGCAGAGGGCGATGGCATTGAAGGGGTTCTTGAAGGTCGGATGCACGCGGCTGAAGAACTTGGCGGCCGGGGTGGCGTTGTCGCGGGAGAGGGTCCAGAAGGTGCGGGAGGCGGTGATGTAGCAGCCTATGGCGGTGCCGAAGGTGGGCAGGAAGGCGAGGATGAGGAGGCCGACGGAACCGCTGGCGGAGCCGGTGGCTTGGCGGTAGATTTCGGCGATGGGGAAGGTGGAGCTGGAGGTGAGGACGGCGGTGAGGTCGTTGACGGCGTAGAAGATGGCGATGAGGTAGAGGAAGCCGGTCCAGAAGCCGACGATCATTTGCGCGAGGATGGCTTTGGGCACGTTTTTGCTGGGGTGTGGGATTTCTTCTGCGAGATGCGTCACGGCGTCTGGGGTGCCGACGGCGTAGGCGCCGTTGAGCATACCAGCGACAAACACGAAGCCGTTGCTCGTGTAGCCGGTTTGGTTCGACCAATCGTGCCAGACAAAGGAGTTTGACGCATGTCCCGTGCCATTTATGGAGGGCATGACGGCACACACAATAATGGTGATGAGAACGCCCGCAATGATGAGGAAGCCCCCCAAGATTTCGATTTTCGGCAGCGCGCGGTTGGCGAAGAGCACGGTAGCGCAGCAGATCCAGCCGCAGAGGAGGTAGGCGACAAAGACGTGCCAGGCGTGGGCTTGGAAGTCGGGGCGGAAGGCGGCGTACATGGCGACCACTTGGTTGCCGAGGATGGCGGTGATGGAGGAGGCGCCGAAGATCCAGGCGAGGAAGTTCCACCAGCCGGCGAAGAAGCCGCAGGGGCGACCATGTTTTCCCGCTGTTATGGTGGCCCAGTGGTAGACTGAAAGAGGGTCAGCATGGGAAGTGCGGAAGTGTTTGGATTGTAAGCGACATACCACCGCTGGATGACGGCATTGATGAGGCCAGCTCTGCGAGTGACGCGGCGATAAGCCAATAGAAGACGGAGACGGCGATACTATAACATGGTCAGCCTTGTCCTCTTGGCATTGAAGGTTCCAAGCATACAATTCAAAGATGACTCCAGGTGGACCTCCATTGTAGATAGCAACAACCTGATCATGGTCAATTCTTATTCCAGTCCCAACTGATCGAGATATTTACCACACTGCCACCGACGGATGTCCAGCTCACGCCGGTGGTGATGGCGACACCACAGATACTGAGAAGGCTGAAGTTTCTTTCGAGCTCCTGCTTATGGCCAGAGGCGTTGATGCCCACTTCGGACGAAAGCTCTGACGAAGGACCCGACGCCTTCTCCAACACGCCTGTCTCAACGGCTTTGTTGTCCTCGACCACTTCCATCCTTACGCCCTTTCCTGGTCACTTGCGATGATATGCAGGTACTCGGATACTCCTCTCAGGCGCACAGAACTCGCATTGGGGGTCGGGGAAAGAAATGTTGCTGGAAGGTTATCGGGGGAGCGACATGGCAACGGATTGGCCTGCAGCGTGCACGGGAAGAGCCCCGAGAATTGATTGCTTTTGTTTCGCCATGTGGGGATCGTGGAGGGAACCAGTTGAAATTGGCGATAACCGACCAGGATGATCGTTATCATGGCTCGATTGGCCTCGAGTATGGGGGTGGATGGGGCATCATCACCGGTGCCTACTGTACTCTGCAGAGCATCCAGCACCAGCAAATCTTCAGGGTCGGCTAGGGCCTAGATTGTTGATTCTTTGGTACACTACGGTACATACAGTACGAGACTACATGTCGGCCGACCAACGCTAAAGCTCGGTCGACCATGCAAAATGTCCGAGCATGGTTGCCCAACCATGCGCATAATTCCGCTTTTCTGAGCTACTGGTAATGTAATCTAAATTCACAGAAAACAGAATGACTTTTAATCTTCTAAAATATATCACATCAATTCTATTGATTAATAATTAATTAATAATTAATCAAGAAATAATTATTTATCAATTCAACTTATCGATTTTTGAGTATGAATAAAAATACAAACTGAGAAGTAAAAGTTTCTCAATCTGAATAATTAGAATTCAGTATCTAATGATACTAAAAATGTGAAAGATGTATGTTATTATTCATAGATTAATAATTAATCAATCAGTGATCAATATAACATCAATAATTGATTAATAAATAAACATTCAGAACTTGAAAACTTGCTGAGACAAAATGACTGATAAATTGTTGATCGATGAGTTATTGATAAATGATTAATAAGCTTTATATATATTCTTAATTAAAAGAAAATTCAATGATGTAAATAATGATCAATCAATAAATAATACTAGATCAATCAATGATTGATTACATAATTTACATTTGAGATTGACTTGTTAAATAAAACTTCAGAGTTATTAATTCAAGATCAATCTAGGATTGATTATGTATTAGTTGTTGATGGTTGAATAGGAAAGAGTTCAACCGACCATGAAATTTATGAAATGGCTCGGGCAGGTGGCGAGAAGCCTAGCGCAAAGTGTTAGCGTTGGTCGGCTGAACTTTAGCGTTGGTCGGCCGACCTGTATCCTCCATACAGTACGGTACGAAAGTAGGTATCCCTTAAGCTGTCATTAAAGCTGCCACCCCAGGATTACGGCCACCTTACCTGTTAGGGTACTAGGGAGCCACGGGAGATGACTAACCAGGCCAATGGGGACCTGGAGATTAATATTTAGATTTCCTAGTGCGGAGTAGAGGAACTGTGCAGTAGACAAATATTTTGGTGGGTTGCCTAAATAGGCTTAGCTTCATTAATCCTGGGGTGGCAGCTTTAATGACAGCTTAAGGGATACTGTATATGCATGTTGATCTGAGATATCACGTGTTTGGAATTGCCGCGTCCCATGACTAGAATAGCGATCCTGACCGACTTTATCGCCTTATAGTTGTCTCGCCGTCTTGCCCTGTTTTCATTGTCATTGTGAGTGTACTTTTAATCTTCTGCAAGCTTCTTACAAATACTGGACGTATATTGTCTGGGACTAGCCTTTTCTATGTCCTCGGCCATTTGTCTCCAATCAGCTTTACGCCGTCTAATAACACGTTTCATCTCTATCAATGATTGATAGCCTTTTGGCCGAAGTGGAGTCGATCTGCCGAGGACAAGCGGGGACCTGGCAAGTGCAGACGATGCCGTGCCCCCACCGCGCGGAAGCCAAATACCCCTCCTCGCAGTGATTGTTTGAGTGGGGGGGGGGAATCACTCCAACGACGAGGTCTCTCCTTGCACTTGGACAGTAAGGTACTTTACTACGGAGTACGGTAAATGAATTAAGCCCAGAAAAGATACGTGTACACGCCAAAAGAACCCTGCCATGCCGTAGTTGGATCTACGTAGGTAAGGTAGTGGTGGTTAAGTACCTCCAGACGGAGTAAGCGAAAAGTGGAAGATTTTCGTGGTGGGACCTAAAGCTTAATTCAACGAATGAGATCACGGCTCCTTATCGCGTTAGTCTCAAACCCAGGAATAGAGTACTACTACTGTAGAGGAGCACGCAATTTCATGCACCCCAGATTTGATATGCATGCAGCATGAGATCGATAACGGGAATGGCGACTGCAGGTCATATGTACCTTACCCAACGTCAACCCGTTGGACAAATATCTGCAACAATTCGACGTTTTCTTTCCACCAAGCTTCGCGGCAGTAAATTGGTAGGGAATAGAACAAAGAAAGCCAGCTCTGCCGACTGACTGGCTTAGCAGCGCGGAACCGGGACGAGCCTGCTTATCCAGCCGTCGAGGAATCATCTCCACGAACTGGACTTGCTCGTCCTGATGGGCTTACGGGCGAAGCCACGAATCGGCCACATCCCGTAATTGGAGCAGTGAGGTTAACGGATGAGACGGGTTTGATAATTGATATGATTGTTGTTTTGATTCCGTACCTCGGAGCGCACAGCGATCTAAGGACCAAGATACTGCCAGCCCAAGGTACTGGGTCCAGGATCCCACGATTCCGTCCGGGGCCGATCATCTCTAATCAGTATATCTTACTACTCTGTACCAGTGGGCCAAATGGGTTGCCATGGTTCTCTCGGAAGGAAGGAAAGATCTCCATATATCATGCTTTCCTGTGTGCCACCCGGTTATCCCCGTCTGGATGGCCAAGAGATCCTTGGAGTCTGAAACATCTAGGGTATCGTACCTAAAAAACTCTGATGGGTTACTTCAAGGTACCAAACCCAGACCCAGGAATCAATTCCAATTAACGTGCTTTAGTCTATCATTACTCTACTCGTACTACGGAGTACTTTACTTTACTTTACTTACTTACACTACTCGGTACTACTCCTACTTAGCATTGCGACCATTCCTGCTCGCTCTCACGACGTTGCACGGGCCATACTCCGTAGTCGTAACCCTTCCGGAAGCGCGCAAGGATTGTGCGCTACTTTAACCTTTATATCCAAGGAGATGGCAATTAATTCATGACAGCCATCTCGTCCCGCTCAAGTTTTTCCATTTCGTCACAATCGGGTTCTAGCCCGCAAGTGCTGTAGTGCCGGATAATTGCCCGAGCGATGGAGAACTTTATTATCGACCTAACCGTTGTCTGCATAAGGAGTGCTGGAGCCCAGCAACCGGGATTCAGGAACGGAAGGATGGAAACAACCCGAACCAATCATTGATGTGCAAGCGAGATTCGAGGGCAAGCCCCATCTTCCAGACTTTCCACTTTCGGTCAGTTGCTCAACGCCTTCAACTGGTGGCGCTGTACCAGATCCAAAGTATACCTGACCTAGTCTTATCTCAAACTCCCAGTTGCAATTTGCACGTGAAGAGTTCGTTCAGCGTTGGTGACTTGATCAGCCCTGACGCACAGATGATTCCCTTATGCTCGCCTCCCCTCCATGAAGGAATCAAGTAGTGCGGATACGTGAACGTTGTTATTGACGAGAGAGTCACTTGCTGCTTTTCTCCTCTCTTGCGCTGTTCTTCACCATAGTGTGTGGTGTCCCGTAATCGGTGGACACACGACTCTGAATTCCTCATGATGGGTCTTTCGTTTAACGAAAAGTTTCCCAGGGAAACATGGACTTTATACGGCTTTGGCATACTCGTCATTTTCGTTCGTCTGTGAGTCTTTGCCGCTTCTATGCGCTGGGCTCTTGTTGATCGTCGACCGTCTAGCATATCACGCGTGAGGAAGCTGGGAATCACCAAACTCCAAGCCGATGACTATATCATGGTCAACGCTACGTTTTGGTACACGCTGCTGGCGGTTTCCATCAACAAGATGATTGCTGGTGGAGGTTCGAACTTCATGACGCCCGAGGACGAAGTGAGCTTGACCCCACAAACGGTCAAGGAAAGAATGGAAGGGAGCAAATGGGTGTTTGTATCGGAACAAGGCATGATCATCACCATTTGGAGTCTGAAGCTTTGCATGTTGTTCATATACCGACGATTAACGTATGTTGCTTCACCTTCTAAACACCGTCTGAACATCTCCATCGAGTTCTCTTGGAGTTGTTCTCCTGGCTCAACGGAACATCATCTCGATCAGTCTTCACAAATCTAAAGCCCGTACTGACCTGTAGCCGATTAACAGGAACGGATTATCACAAAAGAAATCCATCAACGCCCTTTTCGTCTGGGTTGGCCTCAGCTTTGTCGGAACCCAACTCTGCCTCTTCCTCGCTTGCCGGCCCTTTCAACAATACTGGGCTGTCCCAGCCTCGGATCGTAAGTTCCCTCCCCTTTCACCATGGTCCTACAAAAGTTGTAGGGCCATAAGCGACTGAGGCATTCCCAAGACTATACCGCTCATGGTCCCATGACTTCCTTGAGGCCCTGGTGCTTCTTCCTAAACTGGGCCCTCCCGTTCCCTAACTCCCGATTTTCCCAATACCATAACACCCACTAACACTTACCCCGGCATCCAGCCCAATGCTCCACCTACCAATACTACGAAATCACCGAATGCATCTTCAACACCTCCACCGACATCCTCATCCTCCTCATCGGCCTCCCCCTCCTTCTCAGCGTCCGCATCCCCCTCCAGCAAAAAGCCGTCCTCCTCGTCGTCTTCGGCATGGGCATCTTCGTCATCGTCGCCGCCATCATCACCAAAATTTACTGCCTCGTCCCCAGTTTAATCTCCTACGTCTAACTCAACTGGTACTTCCGCGAGGCCTCCGTCTCCGTCTACGTCACCAACCTCCCGGCGCTGTGGACCATGCTCCGCGACGTCTTCCCCGCCCTGCGCTCCTGGGGTTTCGGCGAGAAGAAAAGCTCCAACGAAGTTTCGCACGTGCGGCGGGCCTGGGGGCCAATCGGCGGCGGCGGCGGCGGCGGTGGGCGCGGAGGGAACGAGATGGCCGGCTTCGACATGCAAAATTATGGCCGTGGGACAGACGTACGGAGCCAGAGCCAGGAGCATATCAACGGCGTCAGGGCTGAGCCGGCGTTGATGATCAAGCAGGACATTAGCTTCGCGGTCGAAGAGGGCAGTTTGGAGGGGAGCGAGGGCGGGGAGACGCGGTGTGTGCATGCTTCGTGAGAGAGAGTGTTGAAATATGCTATACATACCTGAATAGGATTGTTCCAAAGTGTGTTCACATTTTGGCCGATTCGTAAACTCAACAGAGAGAGAGAGAGTGTGTGTATATACTTCGTCAGATGCGTTTCGCATAAAGGAGTACCTAGGTCGAGCCCTCCCTACCTTCCTGGGAAGCACGTAAGACCGGTCAGCTAGAATGGCGGGCACTCTACTCCGTAACCGCAACCCTATCACAAGCGCGTAATGCCCCATCCAGCGCATCTCTGCCCAAATCCGGCTGAGTAACGAACATATCTATTACAGAAAACTCCCAGAAGTCAGGATGAGAGTCTCGGTCTGTGTTGTATAACAAATCGTCTTGTTCCTTTTTTTTCGATTTCGATTTCCCCCGCCCCGCCCCGCGGCTATGTATATAGATTTCAATATATATATATATACATATACCTACCCCTTTTTATAGTCACATCTAGATTTTCTTTGGTATTTAAGAAAAAAAGAGCGGTTTTTGCTTGGATGAAGGAGGTTGGGTTGGGTTTGGTTGAACTCCGAAGGGTTTATTAGGGGCGAACGAAGCTGTTTCGTTCGATTCTACTATTCTCACGCTCGCAAGAGGTCGTTTTTTCTCTCTAACCCTCGCCCTCGCCTTGTCCCTTCCCTTTTCCCCCCGCTTTCTATTCATTTCCATTCTCTCTCTTTCCATGTGCTATCCCCCACCCCACACGCACAGCCCAACGTATTGACTAAGTAGTCAACTCTATTTGACTGTTGTAGGGTGGTTGCTTGGTTAGGAGCTGTGTGGGGTGCTTTCTAAAAAAGCCAAGTCGCATGTACATAGATAAGATGCATGTGCACTAAGAAGCAGGAGGCTAAGAAGCGACCGAGCGCGTGATACATATAGCGAGTGGCATGAAGCAGCAATGTTTTGGAAAGCATATATTTAAATGCCTTGGCTATGTAAGTACCTATCCAACATACATGTATGAAGCGAACTCGACTGCTTGCACTATGGCTATAAAGCCGATGTGATGGATTTAACCATCGAGAGCATACGAGTATGTATATGAAAACACATACTGTAAAGCTAGGGTCGAGGAAGAAATGACGCGTGCTATGTATGACGCATGTTCTTGGACGTGTTGTGAAAGCGTGTTTATGGAGCGTTGTTTGTTTGAAGCCAGGAGGTAGGTGAGGCGAGTAGCTAAGATGGGCGAGTAGCTGTTGGCACTCGGAGTAGGTAGGTTGCTTGGCGGGAAACTCGGTAGGATGGCTAATCGATTTGGCCTAATTGGCTCTGCAAGCGCGAAGGTATGTGCTAGGGTCGTAGAGTGCGCTGAGCCGGCGCAGGCCATTACTGAATAGGCACGGTGAGGCCTGAACCGTTCAGGACTCTCAGGGCCAGCTGAGCCAAACCAATTTTCCCGAGCCCGTTCCCAAAGTACGGAGGTGTGAGCTGTGATTTGGTTACAAGTCAAGCGTTAGTGACTGAAAAGGTTTCAGAGCATTACGCCTGATATATATAAATAGAATCGTAAAATCGTTGTTTTGATATCATGTATATGTAGCTTAAAGTGTGTAGCTTCGAAAGCACAATCGACAACATCACTGCTTCTTTTTCATTATCAAGAGTCCGCAGTACGAATGCCAATTTCGAGAAAAATAGCATGGCCACACCTCACGAGAGATCGTAATCGCCTGCTGACTCGGCAAAATAGTTATAGCCATGAACTTGTGCGCCAACCATTGAGAATTGATTGGTTCATCGTGGAGATGTCGTGGCGGTAAGAGCCGCTACCATTCCGAGGTTCATCCCTGCTAGTTGTGAAGGGATTCTCGACGACATACAGAGAGCTCTGATAGATGGCAGCCAGTGCAAGCTCTTGCCCGCTTTCTTCTCCATCTTCTAACCGCTTCTGTAAGCCTGACGCGATCTCATTTGACCATATTATGGGTAGGGGGTGTTGTTCACCAACATATTCACGCAGAACAGCTTGCCAATCCAATGCGACACGGGGTTGGGAAAGCAGACTACGAACCACGTTACAGCGGTCCCAGTGTGTCGTGGTACAGCCATCCTCCATATGTTGTGCAATATGCGACAACCGGCTAGTGGTATTGTCGAAACTCATGACACAAAACCCGCAACCTAGAACCCGTGCAGGAGGTTTGATGCTCCACATCTCGACTTGCCTGCTAGCGTCAGATACGCCATGCTGGGTTCTGAGATGCCTGACAAAGGTGTCCTTGCGCGCCCACTTTTCTTTCTTTTCATAGCACGACTGAGCCTTGTGACCGGCCAGGTGCCCGGGGTCTGGATCCTCTGCATTGCAAAATGCACATCTCTCGCCATCGGGTGTGAACAGAACCGGACCACTTGGCGAGCAAACATACTCGATATCTGGATAGTGACACCGCTCGTGTCTCCTCCAGGTGTCTTTGTCCTTGAACGGCTTGTCACCACAGACGGTGCAGAAATATTTTATCTCAAAGTTGGTGGTATGATGTCTGGCTAAGCACCGATGATTAATGCCAACGGAATAGCCGCCGGGGATATTGCGAGAAGGATACTCATCGACTATGCTGCCTCGGTTATACGGTGAAAGTGAAACATCTGACGAGAGAGGCCTCAAGGCTTGCTCTGGGCCATGTTCTGAAGCATCTGCCAAGCTGTACATGTAGGAGGTTGAGGGGTTGAGAGATATGAGGGAATGGTTTGCACCAGAATTCGTTGAATTAATAAATAGTTGCGGCCCAGGGGGCCACGACCCTGGCCCTGGAAAAATATTGGTGCCATCAGTATGATGAGTGCCCCACTCGGACGTGATGTGCCCGCTCCGCAAAGTTTCGGTAGGGTTCAGAAAGGGACCCATGTGGGGCTCTGGGATGGCTCCGAAATGATATCCAGACGGACCTGTCGATTGATGATCAGCTTTATGCTGGTCGAGGGGATTGAGGGAAAACGGTTTACTTACCGGTAGGATTAGAGCGAGCCGAAGCAGTCCCTGGTAAGATAGCATGGTGGGGGGAGCTGACGAAACATTGTGAGGCTATTTGTTGATCGTTGCTGAGACAAGACGACCCTTCGAACGAGGACAACTCTGTTAAATATTGCCCGTCATGGCTACTGAGATGAGACGACGGTACGCAATCGGTTTGTTGGTTTGTTTGACTGAAGTTGGCAGGGTCGTAGTAACAATGATACTCAGGATTCAAAGGTTCTTGATTCGATGTAGATTCCGTCATATCTAGTATACTTGACTTTCCCTTTCGTCAATCTTAGAGAAACGTCACATGACAGGAAAGCAGTGAAACGACGTTCGGATGTTCAATTATGGTGGGGGTCCTGTAGAACTAATATAGAACCCATTCACGGGTTTAATACTTCATCTGCTATGCTTGTCACGTTCACGGGGAGCCTTCTTCCAATTCCAGCGAAGGCTAGGGCAGGTGGGCGGGTGGGCGGCGTAGGCGAAAGCCTCATGCAGTAGGATTCAATCCGCTTCCCAGATCCAAGTACGAGCGCCATGTCTCATCGAACGATGCCAAAACCTGGGTGTGTCAGCGGCCATTCCTTCATACTACAGAAGGATATTTCCCAAAGAAAGCTGCTGCACGAATGGTGCCATCGATGCCGATCCAAGAGAGTTCGATACGAGGTGATGCCGGGAATTCCTTGCTTAATGTGACGTAGAATGGGATTGCAAGCGACAACCTCAATTATCTGTCCCTTTCATCAACGAATTCTGCCGATAACCAAGTGCACGGTAACCAATCCTATAATCTTCCGATATAAAGTCCAAAGCCCATTGGGTTTGATGTAAGGCTTGGAAGGAGCCTGGGTGCAAAAGTTCTAGCACAGCGGCGTGGCGTCCAGGGTTGATATCTCTGCCTTGCTCCTTTGCAACAAAACCTCTTTCCGGGTGTATCGAAGCGCTAAGGTATCCAAGTCAGCCTGTATAGATGCAGACGACACCAGTCACTATGCGCGTTTGGTTTTAGTGATCGCTGGACTGCTGGTGGGTTGTCCGAAAACAAGGATGACCGGCAGAGGGATTTCCGGGGACCCCTCTAGGCGAGTCAACGAATTGAGGTGTGTCCAGTCGTTGACTATCTTTCTCCATGCGCAAGACTAAAGTAGAATGAATGAGGTGATTCAATTGCAGACCTTGAGAGGTGTGGTTGACTTATGGATGCATAGGGCTGATCGACCGATTACCGACTGGGCCGAGCCAGGCAAGGGAGCCACGCGACAACATTCTTTGTACAGTAGAAAGTAAAATGGTTGACTCTTTTAGCGAAGTCAGTGAAGCTAAACTCATTACAGTTAAGAACTAAATTGCTTCTTAACTTTGTTCTTCACCGTTCACAGCGTGCTTTTACCTTCTGCTACATGCCTCATCGACAATTCGAAAACCTGGCTCGCCATTATCGAGTTGCTGATTCTGCTAATGTGGCCCTGGGCTGGCTCCGAGCTGATAAGAAGTCACATTAGCATCTTTGAGCGAATCTTGCTTGAAATCTTGCCTAAGCTTCGACGAAATTTTGCAGCCGGCTCAGCCACCCTATCCACCACTCTACATGCTCACCACCCTACTCACCACCCTACTAGTACACCGTGCAGTGGGTGGCTGAAGGTCTAACTTTCATGCATAATTTCCAGCCCAAATGGTAAGGGGCTTGGGCTGGAAAACCTTCCCGCTCCTGTAAGTGATCGCTCAAATCACCACGCCTTAGCATGGGCTTGGAAAGGTTCTATCGCGAATATTCTCTATATATTCGGCAGAAACGCAACGTACGTCTGCAAAAGCAACTTTGATCTACCTAGAAGACTTCAGCCCGTGGGCTGGAATCGTGACAGCACCATCTGCAACTTATTTGCCCTGATATGTACTCATGTAGAACGTATCTTATGGTGTCCTGACTGATTCTTGTGGCTGTTCTGTTGGCTATTTATTGAGAAGTTCCATGTAAGGACATTGTGGGCACTCCGTCTGGCCTTCTCTTATCTACGCTTCTTTTATCGAGCTCATATTCAGCTTCGTTACCATGCTCGTATTGAGCGCAATGGCCATTGTTAATGCCACAAGAATGACCAACTTCTGTGTTCTCCCAGATAATGCATTCTCCCATGAACCGACCGCTGCGTCTCAATGGACTCCAAGCATAGATACAGTGTTTGCAATTATATTTGGTGTTTCTATTCGGTTCTCGGAATATGGTCAATTCTCTTGATTCGGAGGAAAGCGGTCGAAGGTATAGGTAAGTAAGGCATTGCCACTCATTCAAGCCTTGAAGTCTCTTAACCTTTGTCTGTCATGCAGGCAACGACCCTGAGTACGTTCTTGAGCCGAAGTCTAAGGAGGGAGACTGAGTGGATGCTGCAGGTCATAAGAGAAGCTCGGCGATTTCCCCGTCCCTTCCTCTATTGGTGTAAGATATCTGGACTCGACGGGTTTTGGTTTCATTGGCGTTAAAAGCGTGATCTCAAGCATGAAGTGGAGAGTATTGCTACTTTCGCCCCGCTACACACAAAGACAGTTCAGCTACTCCTTTTCGCAATATTATATTTTTCTTTTATACGTCGTTCATACCTCGCTTACTAGAGGCACTTATCTCTTGTATACCTTTCTTAATAGGCCAACTCTTCGCCCAAATTAGCATCACTATGGCTCTGCCTAATCCCGGAGACAGGAGAACAGAGAGCCCTCGAATTCCAGTTGGTACGCACCGGCCCAACCTTTTCTCTTCTTTCCCTCAAGTACTTGGCTTTACGACGGGTTATGGAAGTCCCTTTGTTATTCTACCTCGATCCCTCTCTTCTATAGAACTAGTCGCGGATCTATAGAATGAGAGACAGACGTCAATGTCCCAAATTGGCTTCGAAAATCTAAGCAGTTGTCATATTTCCAGGTTCCCAATAGATCCATATAACAGCAGTCAAAATCCCTTTCACTCTATTCAGATCCTAAACTATAATGGTAATGAAACGAGCTGTACAAGCAAAGTTTTTTGTGTGCTTATCTCTACTAGTTGGTATGTACATAGTTCGAATTCGCTTCGAGACCTGAACCCCCACGACACCAAGCTAGTCAGCATTCCTCATCACGCTAAACAATCATCACGTGTCAATTTCGAACACATAGGTAAGTCTTGAGGGTGTAGCTACAAGTCATCTCCCCCAACTACAACATTATGCGGCTACTCCTTGTGATATACGGGCTTCTGCCTTACTTTCTCTCCGTTGCTTCCGCCACTGCCCTTACTTACAAGCTCGCCCCGAATGAAAAAGCCTGCTTCTTCGCCAACGTCGAGCAAAAGGGCGCGAAGATAGCTTTCTATTTCGCCGTGAGTTTCCAGTTACTCTACAGCTATGCGCGAATAGCCGCTTGTTGCAATCCCGTGCTGATCTGTATTGGCATCTCGCAGGTACAATCAGGTGGTTCCTTCGATGTCGATTATAGCGTTACTGGTCCGGGCGGCAGAATAATAATGGAAGATACGAAAGAGCGGCAACTAGATTCCGTGTTCACGGCAAAAGAGGAGGGTGAACATCGATTTTGCTTCAACAACGAAATGAGTACTTTTGCAGAAAAGATGGTGGATTTTGAGATCGCTGTACGTTCAGCCCCCTTATTCCTTCTTCTCCAACCCTCTCCACCCCGTCCTGTTCTGCTCTGTAATCCTATCAATCACCAGACCAAGCTAACGAAGACTCCCTCAGGTCGAGAATGAATCCCGCTCCGCCCAGCTTCCTGCCAAACAAGGCACCTCCCCCGAACAAACCACCGCGCTCGAAGAATCGATTCTCAAAGTCAGCGGTCACCTCTCTACTATCAATCGTAACCAGAAGTATTTCCGAACACGCGAGAATCGAAATTTCAGCACGGTCAAGAGCACGGAAGGAAGGATATTCAACTTTAGTGTTGTGGAGAGTGGTTTGATGGTCTGTATGGCTGGGTTACAGGTGTTTATAGTAAGGTTCTTTTTCCAGGGTGCACGGAAAGGTGAGTTTCCATTTCTCTGCTTCTGAGGCTTGGAAAAGTAGACGCTGACTTTTGATGCAGGATACGTATGAGTAAATTCTTCGAGTATCTTGGTAGCGTTTTGAAACTTGGTGGGAAAATCGGGTGTATAACAATACCCGGAGTTATCTCAAGAGCGACTTCCGAAGACACTGTTACATTGCATTCACAGACTTGGCATTTGCTATTGATTAACATCTACCCTGTCCGAGATATCATCACAGTGCAGACAGAATGCCCAGCAATTTTGCCTAGGACGATCTACACGGACGACAGCCCTCCCCCTTCTATTGATCTCTGCGCTAGCTTGTATGGAACCAGACACTTTGAGATTACTCAAAAGGCCTCGGTTCAGATTTACTCCAGAATACCCAACATGCCACCCAGAGCGCAACAATCTTTACATGACTCTTTCTAGCTTTCGCACAACAGTACACCTTTCCTTTCTCTTTTTCAAGAAGCAGCCCGCCCGCTACCTTTCCGGCCAGCTGGAACCCTCTTCCCTAACAGCATTCTCCTCTGTTCGGATTATCTTGATCAGTGCAAACCCTAGTTCTCCTATCGGACCTGTTCCCCAGCCCCTTTCCTGAACTGGCTAGACCCTGAGGCAAATGATTCAGTTACGTGCTTGGTTTTAGGTTGTCGGTTCATATAAAGATGGCGTGGGTAATTTGATATTGGCCTATTTTATGGTGAACGGCTGCTGATGATTAAGGAATCTGCATTGTGAGAAAAGAATGGGAAAGGGTGGGGAGAAAGTGTTCAAGACTCCGAGAGTGTTGTACGAATATGCGTGAGAAGTTCAGGGAAGTTTGTGTGTGAGTGGAAATTTTTGCGCATGTGGTTGTATAGATGATGGGAGGTTATGTGGTGCTTACGCTTTGGTAACATGGCTTTCTCGCAACATGACAATCGCTTATCTGTATAGAACTAGCGGTTCTCTTCTCCCAATTTGTTTGGCATTTGTTGTTCGAAGTGAACAGGTGCAACAAATGTGTAAACAACACACATGACATAGGTCAACACCTTGATACCAAGCACGATTGCTGGAGAAGATATAACTTGACTTCCACAGCTGGGCCCATAAGATCTGCTAGCCCATCGAAGTATCTCTCTTGATATCATTCATCGTTGCATCTCACGGCAGACAGGTCTTACTGATCCTCGAGTTTCCTTGCTGAAGATACACTTAGCGTTCCGCTCCTGATATCCCACGTCCTGGACTATTTCGGCAATGTCTGCTTTTCCGGCCTCAGCCGAGACGGCCGTCAACTTCGATGGCTGTCCTGCAGAAATCCATGTCGCTATCGCAGAATACTGCTCAACCCGCGACGTACGGAGTCTCTGTGCCTCGTCGAAGCGGCTCTTTGCGCACTGCTTACCTGTGCTTTATCGCCATGTCGACCTCAGCTTTCATAACCGTGGCAATCTAAATTTCACCTACCGCCGTGGCACTCAAATGGATTACGAGTTTTGCGATCCATCCGAGATACCGATTCCCACCCAGACTACCCCTCGAGGCATTAACATCGCTTTCGAGCTGTACAACCGTTTTGAGAAAATGAGCAGTACTCAACCTAAGCAGGCGAATTTCCTGAAGACAATGCTAGCTCATCCCGAGTACGCCCCGTACGTTCGATCTCTTAGCTGGACACTTCTGAGCTGGAACCACGAGCTGCCTATATCTATACAGCTTAAAGAGGGTATTCAACAGTAAATGAAGCAAGTATGGAATGTCCTGGGAACTCTGCACAATGTTAAAATTCTCGATCTGGCTTACCTCTCAAATCACCTGAATACCGATTTGTCACGTCAGTGTCCAGCTGTTCTTTTCTTCAATGCTACGTCTATCCGTCTTCAAGGAATGATGGAACATTACCTTGCCACATCCATTCTACATTCAATCGACCCCGCGAAGCTTACACACCTATGCTTGGACAATCTGTACGACTGTGGCCGAAAAGGACCATTTGTCAGATATGATGGCCAATGGCATGCCGATAACGAAGAGGTGGGACGCGGGTCGCACTTGGTGGATCAAGGACGACAGGCACCAGGACCTATGTCTGGCTTACTCGGAGAGCTAGAAGGCCGCTGCACAGCTTTGAAGTCTTTGACATTGCGCACGAAGCTAGACTGGTATGAGCAGTCAAACCCGTTTGCGCTACGGGATAACACAGTCTACGCCGAATGGGCGCACTTTCTCCAATCGGTGCGAAACACGTTGGAGTGTTTTCAATTCGAGCAAAGACCTAAGGTAGTCTCGCCACAACGAGTGTCAGCATCACCGAGTAGCAACGTCGTTTTTTTAAACGTTTTCTACTTAGACTTAGACTTTCTCGAAACGATTTTCCAGGTATTGTTGCAGGTTGGTGATTGGCCCCGCCTGAAAGCCTTGAACTTGAAGGGAGTTGGTCCCTTCAGCCACAATACCGAGGTAGGTGAGCAGATGAGACGGAAACTGAGAGCGAAGATTGGATGGGGCATGCTGGTGGATTTTAATGTAATGACTTTTTGAAAGGCTCTTTTAGTTACATGGGTTCAGATTGTCGGTGGATTGGCCAATGTCTAGAATAGTATGCTCTGAGCAATCGGTCCTAGAATAAATTCAATATGGATCGAAGTCTAGGCATAAAGACGAGCAATGAACACCTCTCCCAATGCAAAGCTTACTGTCAACTTACAAATACGGTAGAGTCTACCTGCTTTTCAAGAGAAGAAAGTTAACGTAGATCAAGAAATCAAGAAGAATCATCGTTTGATTGTAACAGTTCTCTCGAGCCAAGAATCGAAGTACAAGCATCTGTAGTCCTTGTCGACCATATGTCCCTTGTATATGTATGTTCTTCTATCATTCAGCGCTGCTGTATAGACAAGAAATCCCCAAAGCCAGTCCTTCCAAAGGCTTCTCCTAATAGGATCATCACCTGGGTCTCTTACCAAGTCTACAAATTGTTTGCGCAAGATCAAAACAAGGTAAATATAATCGCTAATTTAAGACAGCTACCACGCTAGCGCGTAGCGCGCTTATGAGTGACGTATGAGTCTAACCCAAGATAGGTTTGTTTACTTCTCCGAACCCTTCCAATCGAAAAGCTTGATGCCAACCCGCCATTTGAATTTGTTACTTGACAGTCTGGTCAACGCTCCTTCGATTTTGATATATATTTACACTCGTTATTTCGTGCCACCCACAATCGTTTGTAATTCTAGCAAGCAATTTCTGGCAGCGCGGTCCACCAGCGTACTCGCACAGCTCAGAGCTTTATTTCGCACGCCCTGGATTAGGCCCTTCACTTACTACGAAACAGTGCTTCAATAGAAAGCTATAGTTGGGGCCTTAAGAGCTTGGACATAACAGCAAAATCAGACGACTTATGATCAGCAATGGCACATGTGGCGCCCAGCCTACCTTCTCGCTTTCCCTGCTGGTGTCGAGCAACCTATTCCTGGGGAGGAGAGTCGAAGCGTGATTTGGGATTCATTGAAGGGGACTTGATAGAATGCCTAAACGCGGGCGATGGATCATGGTGGATGGGGCGCTTACACCGAGACAAACGGGCAATGGGAGTTTTTCCCTCAAATTTCGTCAAGGTCCTAGACGACAGCTTTCGGCCAATTAGTCGAACAACAAGTCCGTTGCCACCCATGAATGGTACGGGAACGTTGTCACACTCCCCAAGCGCAACCACTTCCCCACAAAAGTCGAAAACATTTCGAAAACCATTCACAGCTTATGCTTCGAATCCCACAAAGGACGGTGCTCGCACACCAAGTCCAAACATAACTCCCACAAAGACTAAAACATTCCGCAAACCCTTCCAAGCGTATACTCAGGCTAGTTCGCCAAACCCGGCAGCCGCTGCTGCACACCTAGAAATTAGATCTAGAGGACCATCACCAAATCCGAGCCGGCAACCAAGCTATGTACAGGAACCTTCGATACCGCCCTTATCAGGGTACAATTCACAGTACGGTTCGCGCGCTCCTTCCCCTGCTCCGTTTTCGCAGTGCCGCCCGGCGTCCTCCAATGGGCCTCCAAGATTTTACGACGATGGTGGCTCATCACCGCCTCCTCCTGCGCCACCTCCGCATCGAGTCGCGTATACTGCTCCTGTTCCTCGAGGCTCTCCATCCCCTACACCATCTATGACGGATCGCTACCCGGCAATCTCTAGGGGACACTCTCCTGCTCCTACGTCTCCTGGGGTTCAGGGCATGACACCCTCGCCCTTGCGCGATGCTATGGACGATGTCATGTCTTCACTTCATCACATGGAAATGCGTAGGGACGAATTGTCTCCTCCAGAACAAGACCAAAAACCGCTTGATCCGTGGTCACCAGAAGCTTTCGATGAATTTCGATCGAAACCACAGAGAAACCGGGAACGGCCACGGTCCTCTCTGGGTATCGGTGCTTCGCAATTGGATGATGAAAATTATGAGATGAACCATGCTTATGAGGGTCGGCATATATCGCCTTTACATGATTACGATGGCAGTCCGCCACATGTAAGCAAGTATGTAGAGCGCACGGGGAATCAACTACTTACTAGACAAATAACCGACTCACGACCTCCGGATGAACTATTCCTTCCCGAAGATGACAACGGTCCGGCGCCGGCTCCGCCCCCTAAAAACTCCCCATACCAGCAAAGACCGAATTCATCACTGGACGTGATGAACATGAGGTCTGATAGCATAAGTTCTGGTCGAAGACTGAAGAATCGTAAGTCTGCATACGAACTTGGCAGGGACATGCTAGGCCGGACATTTACGAGTAAATCGAACGCTACGAACTCGTCAAGTGGAGTCCAAAGTACAGCTACCAACAGTACTACGAGTACATCTAGGACAAGTCAGAGTATCATGAGCGGGCACTCAGCAGGTGGCTTTAGCGCAACTAGTGCTGGAAGCTTAGCCAGAAGGAAAGGATTGGGAAGTATTAGCAAAAGCAGGCCAGGGAGTGTAGTAGACAATCGGCATGATGCTCTGCTTGGCCTCCGTGGAGAACGTAAAAACATGGGCCCGCCAATTTCTATGAACAATAGCAGCCATTACTCAAGCCAGGGGTCTAGACCTGGTTCAGCTGCTGGAATGGATTGGTCTGGAAGCGTAGCAAACTCGGATCCTCTGCTGGGTGGCCTAACAACCCCAAAAGCGAGGAAAAGTGGGTTCTTCAAGAAGCTTGTGGAATCCGCAAAGACTGGAGCAGCTAGTGCACGAAGCAGCATTGCTGCTGGACAAGGTGAGACACCTCGGCCGCCAATTAAAAATTTGTTACCGAATGGAGTGACTGCTATCGCGGGTGGTAGTGCCGCAAGAGATATGGGTCTTGGAGGTGGCAAAAGTGGCATTGATTGGGTCCAAGTTCGGAGGGATATAAATCGATCGAACTCTCTTAGCCGCAATGAGAGAACAGAGAGGATCGAGAGATGCCAGATGATGAACTATCCCGTGCTAGCCCCGGTAAATGAGTTATACGCAGCTGCCGATGGAGATGAAGGCGCAGACCGGTTACCCATCGAACATCCCACGGAGTATCGAACAGTAAATTTGCAACTTGTGGACAAAAGTGCTCGCTTTGTCAACAGTCTTCCCCCTATGACAAATCCGACAAGTTTGGCCCAGGGCTACGTTTGTAGACCTTATCGAAGTGACGTGCAGAGATTGAGGGCAATCTTCACCTGGGTGAGCGAGAAAATTGCTTGGGAGGAGGACTTTGAAGGGGAAGTAGACTCAAGGCGTGTCATCCAGATGAGAAGAGGTTGTGCAGAAGAAGTTGCGGTACTCGTGATGGAGATGTGCTCCGCTGTGGGCTTGCATGCAGAAGTAGTGAGAGGATTTTTGAAAGCACCGGGCGAAGCTGTTGATTTGGACAGCAACCCTAGGCCTAACCACTGGTGGAACGCTGTCATCGTCGATGACGAATGGAAAATCATTGATTGTTCTCTTGCGAGTCCAACAAATCCCAAACGAGGACAGTACTCGAGCGCTGGACCTCAAATCGCGGAATTTGGCTGGTTTCTATCAAGACCAATGGAAATATGCTACACCCATGTGCCATCTCACCTCGAACAGCAGCATATATGTCCCCTAATAGCCCCAGATATCCTTCTTGCTCTACCCTGCGCGTGTCCTCCATACTTCAAAAATAACATCCAACTCATCGATTACGACACCAGCCTCATCCGCATTGAGGACCTCGAGCTAGTCCATGTCCAATTCACAGTCCCTCCCGAAATCGAATGTCACGCTGAAGTCACCACCCGCACCTATGCCTGTGACGCCGACGGCGACTTCTTCGAAAGTGGCGACACTACCACCACACGTGCCCTTGCCCAAGCAGAATGGATCCATGGCCAGAAACGCTACACCGTCAAAGCGCTCCTCCCTGGAGACGAAGGCCAAGGAACCCTCAAAGTCTACGCAGGTGCCCGAGGCCTCATGCACTCCATAAAAGACAACCCGTACCCTCTCGCATTCGCCCTCCCCATCACTCACACAGGGACCAATCCACCTTACGAATTCCTGCTTCGCCACCCCACGCCCCACGCCCAGCGCCACGACCTCTACGTTGCGCAACCCCAATGCGCCCGCCTAGCCGTCAACAACACCTTCGTCTTCGCCGTCCGCCAGCACCCCTCCTCCCTCCCCGCCTCTTCCCCCTCTCCGCGCCCAAACTCCCCCAACCCCCTACGCCCTGGCTCGGCAATGTCCATGCTCTCCTCCGCCACCGGAAGCGACTACTTTTCCCCGCCCTCGTCCGTGTCCGGCGCATCCTCCACATCTAACCAACAAACCCAAAACCAAAAGCCGGCAAAACTGGCGATTCAGGCGCCCAGCGGAAAGATTCTGAGATTGATGCGGAAAGCGGACAATTTGACAAGTTCGGCGGGAGAGGCCGGGGATGGGGGCGTGTGGGAGACGATTATTAAGATTGGGGAGAGGGGGACTTGGAGGGGGTTGGTGTTGGCGGATCGGAGTGCGAGGTGGTGCGTTTTTGGGGAGTGGGAGTGTGTTTGAAATTTTTGGAGAAAGAGGGTTCGGGAAAAATTTACTCTTTGTGTTTTGGGGTTTGGGTGGATTTCCCCTAGGATGTTGTAATAGTTGGTGTTGCATTTTGAGGCGTTGGGTATAATCTGGAATGTGGAATAAGGGGCGAGGATGATTGTGATGATATTAGAGGTAATAGTACAGATGGCGTTGGTGTTTGTGTCATATCGGAACATTGGTATACAGGGTGGTTCCTTCATACAAACCCCGATGGTTTTCTGGAAGCATATCAAATACATATTCTAGCATCGCAAACGCATTGCTGCACCTAAATCTACCCGCTCCCTCGGATCTATCGAACCCGCTCCAAACTACCTCCACTGCACGCCCTCACCCCCATCCCCACCCCCCGGTGCCCCCCTCAAAATCTCCCACAGCCGCCCCTCCTCCCGATACCCATGTGCAATCACATTAACCAAACACCACCCCTCCCTCACCTGCCTGAGAAACCGCCTACTCTCCACCCTCCGTACGCACCTCGCCCACTCGCCCCAGATCCCAAACGCCTCCTCGACCCACGCGCGGAAACTCACCTCCTCGACCATCGTCGCCGTGACAATCTCCTTGCCCGGGAAGGACCCCCATGTCACGGCGTGCACGGCCTCGCGGGGCTCGCTGGACTCGAAGGTGCCGGAGGCGGTGCCCATGTACCAGGAGATTTCGGGGGCGATGGAGGTGGAAGTGAGGTAGGGCTTGAGGCGGTGGAAGTGAGCGAGGGGGAGGAAAAATTCGACAAAGGCTTTTTGGAAGATGAAGCCGCCGGCGGGGCCCCAGCCGTGGATGTGGTGCGCGGAGGGAAGGCCGTCGACGGCAGGTTGGGAGGCAATGGTCCAGTAGGATTTTTCTCGCGTTAGAGCGAGTAGTTGGGGGACGATTAAGGCGGTTTCGGGGGATAGGGTGGAGGATTCAGACCAGGGAAGTTGTGTGGGGCGATCGCCGGAGAGGTGGGAGGTGAAGAGGTTGGTGATGTCTGTGGTGGAGGTCGGTTCGCCCCAAAGGGCGCGGGCGTCAGCAGGGGAGGCGGAGAGGGAGGTCGGGGAGTATGTTAGTGGCGGGGCGAAGGCGGGGGAGCGGGCGTCGCCGAAGCGGCCGTTTGGGTAATCGTCCCACGTTGCTTCGCGGCTGTTATGGGTTTTGGCTAGATCGGCCGCACGGGAGGGGGAGCTGGAAATGTTAGAGTGCGAAGGTGGTGAGGTGGTCAAGTGGTTGTCAGAGGTGGCGGTTGATGAGAGACGACGGGATGGGATGGCGAGAGGAGAGGTGGCGCCGTTTGTGGTGGGGTGGGTGGAGTTGATGCCATTGGGGAGGAAGCGTTTGTCGTCAATTGCGGAAGTGTCGAGTTCGTTGATGAACGAGGGATCAGGTATCAGATGACATCTTTCAAGTATAAATCCGACGGCTTTTTCCAAATTTAAGGTGTAGAAATGGAATCCTCTGGGACCTTTTGACTTCGCAATTTTGATACCTTCGATTATCTCACTGATGACATCTACACCCACGCTCTTAACCGCCTCATCATCTCCCTTGACTGGTTCCAATCGTTCCAATAGCTCTGGTGGTACCTTTGCATGACTGAGCTTAGTCGTCCTTTTTAGGATTGAATAGCTCTGGATGGGCATTAATCCAGGGATTATAGGTATATCTACAAAAACCCCTGATTCGTGCTCCCTTAACATCTTCTCGAACTTCGTATAGGCGTTTAGATCGTAAAATAATTGTGTCATTATGAAATCTGCTCCCGCTTTCGTCTTTTCTATTAGATATGGCAAGTCGTGCTCTGGACTCTGCTCGGTAGGATATGACTCGTCCGCATGTCCCTCCGGATACGCAGCGACACCGATGCAAAAATAGTCTCCATGCACTCGCCTGATATACCTTACTAGGTCTATTGCCCAAACAAAGTCCACATTAGAAGCCTCCTCTTCGGTGTCATCCGCTTCCTCGAGCCTGTATTCCTCGTCCCTTGGCGGATCGCCCCTCAAGGCGAGAATATTCCTCACACCCATTGCTTTCGCCTCTTCCAATGCTTCGTCTACTATCTTCCGCTTCATATTCGTACAGGTCAGGTGTAGACATGTTGTGAGGCCCAGTTGCCGTTGACATAGCTCGGCGAGTTCAAGAGATCTTGAGGAAGTGCAGCCACCGGCGCCCCATGTCACGGTTACGAAGAGAGGCCGTAGAGCATTGGACATGCGCTCCAGACGAGATTGGAGGTTTGAGAAGCCCTATGATCATTTTTAGTATCTATTAGACTAGATGCAGGCTGGGAGAAGTGATTACTGTTTGAGTTTTGGGTGGAAAGAATTCCAGTGAGACGTAATTTGCGCCATGAGGTAAAGCGGCAATTTTGTCAGTTATTTTTTCCATTGTTGGCGTTACAGATGAGGGAAATGGACGGCAAGGTGAGCTTGAGAGTGTTTTCTGTCAGTCATTGTTTGGACTCTGCGGTGGTACAATCGAAGTGAAATCCCAATGGGGTAAGATCAGAAAAACTGTCATATGCGATAGAATCTCTTGACAGCCAGGTGAGATGAATCTCCAAAACTGGGTAGGTATAGAGATTGGCCCAATTTACGAGATTTCACTCAACATTTTCCAAAGCTCATCTGTCACAAATAAGTTTTTATTAAAGTGGCGAAAATTTCATAAGGGCTACTCGTATCTAAGCGGCAAGTCACATGGTATCTACATCAAATTGAATCGCTCCAATTCCTTGCCTCCAAAGTTGAAATTCAGGAACGACATGTAGTATGTGCCCTCTTAGTTAAAAAAGCAATGAAACCGGCTTCGGTGTCCTGCTCTCAAGCTTCAAGGGGCTCGGAACGGGCTAAGTCGTTTTCTCCGCAAAGCCTCGCTGCTCCAGATCTTCAGCGTCAGCACTTGGGCTTGGCAGTGAAGCCTCAATAATCTTTTGCTTTCCGTCATCCAGCGATCGATAAGGCTGTGGGTTCTTCGTCGGCCCCCCTTTTCCTTCTGTCTTAAAATGATAGCCTCTGACCCTGGAGCAGGTGAGTATACTTTCAAGTAGAAGGTCAAGGATTGTAGTTTTGTACCTTGGGCCTTGGCCCGTCTTTGCAGGCAATTCTTCCTCGTATGTCTTATTGAATCGTATTCTCTCGCTTTCGTAAGACCCGTTTGCTATGCTGCAACGTACTCCGGCAAAGAAGCCATCAATGACGTGATGATTGTGCACTTGTAATAGCACCCATCCAAGCATTTCGTTCGCACTTAGTAGATGGTGCAGATACGCTCGATGATGATTTCTGCAAGCGTAGCAGTCGCAATTTGCGCGTAGCGGATCTAATACTGTAGCGTGCATAGTGGACCACATATCGATTCCTAGAGGTAGCAGTCCTTGGTTCACGCCCTGTTGCTCTGCAGGAAAAGAGAAGTCGAGGACAATCCCAGCATCTGAAGCCGCACCAACGAAGTTCACTGTGAAGATATCTATGCCAAGGGCTACCTCATCAAGCAATCTGTGCGGGCTACTTGGCTCTGCCAAGGATAGCCGAGGTAAAGGGTGTAGCTCTTCTGGTATACATTCAATGGAATTAACATCATAGACAGCCAGCCCTGAAATATTTTCTCTGAGTTCGTCCTTCAGGGCATTCACATGGTGGTTCTGCTGTCCTAAATCGATGGGCAGAATTGGTGCAAACAGCGCAGTCTTTGATGGCTTCTCATCCTTGTCCATCAACTCAAATACCAGCTCCTCGGTCCAAGCAAGCGTCCTATCACCCATTATCTCCAGCCGCTTCGGTCCCGGCCTCTGTCCATGAACAATATCCCCTAAACCTACGGCAATATCGGGTTGCAATATTCGTACAGCATCTGCGTAATCTTCAGATTCGAGCATGCCAAACCCTACAGCTGTCAGGATCGAGACGCCGGTATATGTATTGGGGACTGGACTAGCCAAGGGGGGGACACGGCGTGGACCAAGGACGAGCAGTGCATCTTGCTGAAGAGCTATGAATCTTCGCAGCGGAGACTCGTTTTGAGGACTGGGAAATTCAAACACCGGAGGCACTTGCTTGGGGGCTTTCTCTATGACTTGCTAGCTCCAGTAAGAGCATACCTATCAGCACGCCTCTTGTGGAGATAGTGAGATCACCCCCAGCGGCTACTCACAGTCCTCAAGCGCAGCATAGATACCTTTAATTGCACTGTTATCCCTCATCATATCCTGAGTAAGATGTGGCACGGTGCCTCGCGAGCTTAATGCGACATAATGAGGTGTGTCAATCGTTCTACGGCCATCGACAGAGAGTGTTCCAATCCTGAGCCCACTGTCGGTAGAGTCGTAAGCACGAAGATCAAACGTGAGTGGTTTTCCGAGCGCCTGCGGTGGCTGTTCTGGCGTTTGTGTAGCCATAGCGCAATTGACCCACTTGAGGTGGACTAAAGCACTCAACCACAGCCCGACCCCTCAGGTTACTGCATAAACACCAAGAGGTTGTCAGCTCGCGATAGAGGAGAAGCTGCAGTCTGACATTAGGAAGTTAAAGCTATCCTGTCGACAGTGAACTCGGGAGCGTCCTATCTGTAGTCTACTCTCTAGCGTCGCGTGGGAAGCTCAATTAGAACACCAAAAAGACTGCCGGAAAAGGCGCTCAATTACATCGGAAGCTACCTCTGGTAATGTCATAAGGAATAGATATGTAATGACCAGCCTGTTATGTTCCCTTTAAAGGTGAATCACGTATGATAGGTATACATCAACGTAGCAGAGCAACAACTGTGGTGATGAAAACGGGAAGTCCTCGCTTTCTCGCTTAGTGTCCTCAATATGATTTTCGATTTTTTGCTAGAATACATATTAGAGGGAAGCGGACCGCACTGGTTAGCAGCTCCCTTATTAAGTCAGGTAAACCCACCGACTCCTCACAGGTTATTTCCCGCTCCCAGGAACGATACCGCCCCAGCGCTTACATCACTCTCAATCTGAAACAAGAAGCTCATCCCTATTCTTCTTAGAAAGCATCAGTTCCTACCATTGATGATCATATCATCGTGTAATCAGTCCATCTTAGTTAAAAGAGAAAGAAAGGCAGTTCGAAGTGTGGAAGGTGAATGGAGCAACAGGTCTTGGGTCTACAACATGGCGCTCTAGCTTCACAGGAATTGTATTGTGACAAAGGCCGCTACTCCCGTGGTACAGACTGAAAGTGGGAAAACGTTCTAAGATACCGAAGGACGAGCGTCAAAAGGCCACCAATTTTTTGTCAATAACTCCTACTTATCGATTCTTGCTTGCCGTGACTGAGGTTAATCAGCGGCGGCCTAGATAATCGACACAAGGACATTCTCCGGATAGTTCAGGTCTACACCAGGAGAATTTTGGTTTACCATCTGTCGCCTCTATATGCTCTATTTCAACTCACTGTTCTGTACCGCGTCCAAGGGTAGGCTTCAGTAACCAGGGCTATTTAATTCCCTTGTTTTGAATCAACTATTGGTATGTTATTTGGTTCGCAAATGCAGTGCCATAACCTCCAAGCTTGTATCTCTGTTCTTAAAAGGAGCCTATTGTATGCTTCTTCGCGGTGTCCAAGTAACCTTAGCCTTTTAGGGCTCTCAAACCATCATCCTCTGGAGAAGGCTTCTCAATTCGCTACTCTGAACTGGCTCTCGGTGGGCGTCCAGAGAGAATTAGCAGTCAGAATGCTCAGTCCACATCTTCTTCCTCTAAATCATCTGCTCATCAAAAAATTCTTTGGACTCGCTGCGTGTGTACGTGCTCTTCCTCAGGAATCGCTGTTGAGGGCCGTTTACTCGAAAGCGACGTGTTTGTAAACGTTCGTCATCGCCATTGCTATTGCGTTCAAGAGGTAAAAAATTGAATAGGCCGCGGTTTTGTCCAATTCTTTACAAATAACAGTCGATGTATTGTCGACCATTACTACACCTAAGACAGTTCCACGGTACTAATCTGATATTTGGTGAGACTATCAAAACCGTCTTAACACGGCAAAGCTTCTTTTTGGTTGCTTGGTGAAGGTTTACAAGTACGTATTACAATGTCAATTTGAATGAAAGGATTTCACGAACGATCAACGGTAGACCTTAGGGGGTTTGATGTTTCAATTCACAGTGAAGTCTAAATCAGCGTACTTCTTGTGGGAGTCGCTCCCTCCTTCCATATCCTGAACTCGAAAACCCCAAATTTAAAGCCGAAACTAAAGTTGAAAGACGATAGCGAAAAATCGAGGTCCTAATTTCTGAAATCGACAGATTTAAGAATTGCGAAGTCGAAAGTTAAGTCTCGAAATCTGAAAGTCAAGAATTTCAATATCAGAAGGTTTGATATCAAAACTCTCAAGAATAAAAGGCGAATCTCATGAAGTAAAATTCGTAGACCGCAAAGTTGAAACGTTATACACACTCTCTTCTGAAGACAAACCAAAGATTAGACGATGACATGAGGAACGTTGCAGATATATTTAATCCCTGCTGCTTCAATAAGGAGGACACACCTTGACGATGACGACGACCTTGTTGCTCAACTTGCTCTTACCTCACTTTTACTTCTATCAATAGTGAAGAGGGGGTGAGAAGGGGGTGTACATGCAGTAAAAGGTGGTTTACCAACATTGGGATCCTCCTTTAAGCTCGAAGGTTCAGACTCAAGACTCGGAACTTAGAAAATTGAGATCAGGGCTCCAAACCATGAACATTCTTATCTTGCGATTCTCGTCATCCCGAACATCGATCTCTCAAGGTCAAAATTATGACCTGCATAGTGCCCCGTGTTGTGGAAGAGTCTTCGAACCACCAATCAGTGGATCCGCCTTCAAGCTACAGTAGTCAGTATGTACTTGGAGCTGCCAAATCGGGAATTGAGAAACTTTTATTATCAAATGAAAACTTAGACGTCTGATTTGGGATTGATTATATGCAACTACAGCTCCTTTGCATACGATGCTATGGCAAGATCGAAATGCTGGAAGTTCTATTGAGGGGAGCGAAGCATAGGCCAAGCGAGCATAGATATGAAGATACTCGAAGATTCACAACCAAGATCATTGCACGGATTTCTTCCCCCTCAGAGCATGCTAATCCAACTACCGAAACTCAACTTCCTTCACATCTATACGTCACATATCTCACAAGCACTTAGGCCCCCAAGCCGCCTTCTAGGCAGATCGAAGCCTCAGAAGCCGCTTAGAAGCATCAAGAACTTCTTCTGTTAAAACAAATGACTATATGGAGTAGGTGAGTAAAGACTTCCCGGCCGAATCCAAAAAGACGATAGTCGAAACAGATAGGTAGTTCACCTACTATATAATCCCCTGTTCCCTGCAATGGGATTGCTGGCAAAGATGAATGGGTGTGCCCCCTATCTAAACCCGCTCTCGCTAGCAGTTACGTTGGGGTTGGAGGCTCGAATACATGAATACCTCTCCTATCCGTGGGGATGTTTCCCGCTTTCGACACGCTTGCAGATAGCTCCCAGTCAAGGTAGCCCGAAAGATAGACTGGGAGGAAATTTTCTGGAGGCTTTCGGCTATTAGTGACGAAATTCTGACGTGTCTTTTCTAGATTCAGTATAAAGTTCTGTTTTTTTTAGGTAGCCACTACAGAAACACCACCTAACACTGCTGGCACACCACCCACCACACTGCTGGCACACCACCCCTCTGCACTAAGTCTAATAGGGTAATTTTCAGGGTCCAGTGATCCCGTATACAAACAACATCAACAAGATCAAAGGAAGGTCATGGGATATACATAGTTTTGCGCCTGTCTACCACCAAATTCAATGTATTTTCTCGCCGATCTCCCAATGCAAATTCAAACCTGAAACATATCTTTTGCATGCTTAGAATCGACTTTTATTTCTCTAGATTACATCTGAAAACTGCTCATGTAGGAGGCCGGAACATCGCCAATTTGACCCTCTGCAGTGCCCCCTCGGGCACCTCCTCGTCCACCTCGCTGCCGCCGCCCGAGGCGGCTTTGTGCACAGCCAGTGACGATGTGTATCCTCCAGCTTCAACACTCCACCGCCGGCTCTATCGTACAGTCGCTCCTGTATCTTATGCGCACATGGCAGCCTTGAGGTGAACGCAAATGCAGGAGGTGGAGGAGGAGGAGGATGGCGACGGCGGCGGGGATGTAATCAACAACAGCGGTGGACCCTGGAAATTACCCTATTAGGCTTAGTGCAGGGGGGTGGTGTGCCAGCAGTGTTAGGTGGTGTTTCTGTAGTGGCTACCTTTTTTTATGTGGTATAGCTACAGTGCCAAAAAAGGAACAAAGAATCAATGGGTCCGACCAATTTCGGCACATCTGTTGAGCGGTCCATTTGCCACGATGGCCAGCACCGGACTTTGTACGACCGCAAACCTCTATTTTCCATAATCCATTGTGTGATCGTCTTCGTCTTCGGTGTCCGATCCGAAATCTTCCAACACTTCCTCCTCTGTGTCTAATACGTCCTGAACATTCCTCTCGTAGGTATTATTGGCAGGACGAGATCGGCGAGAAGGCTGGTTATTGCCGCCATCCCATCGTTGTAGGTTCGAGGACTTTGACTGGCTGCCTCTGCCACGGTTCGTTGGCGTTTCGCTGTATTCAGTTTTAGAGGTGCGTTTGCTAGCCCTGAGGTTATTTGGCTGTCCAGGATGGCCTGTGTTATTGTTGGGTACTGGGGACGCTGGCCCAGTATCGTATTGATCGAGATCATCAATATCGGAAGACGCCCTGAAGTCGTTGTGAAGAACGCCACCATCCTGAGGATACGCTCTCCTGGGTTTTCGATTGACGTTAAAGGTGGGTTTCAGTTGACTGTTGGGTGTGCTTGCTGGTCTCATCCAGACCGCTGACGCTTGCCCCCAATCATCCTTCCGCGTACTCTCGTGGAAGGCTCTTTCGGACTCGTTTCGACCATGTACAGACGTAAGATATTCATCGAAGTCTTCCGATGCCCTGGCCACCTTTTCAAAGTGCTCCACTCTAAGTACAGCTCTCCGTCCCCTTAGCTCAGGTCTGTCAATGTTCAAACCATCTTGCTGATCTCTCAATTGTTGTTCCTTGATATCCTCCGCCAAGTCATATTCAGCCAGAGCTATTGCAGTCTGAAAGGCATTGCGGATTTGACGCCCGTTCCATCTAGTGCCAGATGCATTTTTCCGGAATCGTTCTTTAGCAAATGCAATGATTTCCGCTTTCTCTACCCTGTATTTGTCGTTCGCAACTGTTCTTTTGAGATTCACTTTCCAGACTTTCAAAGTCTGCTCGCCATTCAGTGGTGGATAATACAAACTGATATGGATGCGAGATCTAAATGCCGGATCAAAAGTCCCAACCCGATTAGTGGTAAGGAACAATATTCCTGAATAGTACTCTAGAACTCGAAGGAACACTAGCACCATATCAGTTCGATCATCGCCAATTTCTGTATAACAGGCCATTGGGGGGGATGCCTACCAGACACAAGGCTGTTACGCTGCATATCAGATCCAGTCCTTTTAGCCAGAAATACATCTGCTTCGTCAAGCTTGGAATTGTAAGTAAGCATTGGTATGAGCTGGGAGCCAAAGGTTGGGTATGCAGTACCAGTAGAACGCAGCCCCATTTATGGGCTAACTGAAAATTCTTTTCCAAGTTCTTCTCAACAATAGGTGCACTTTCACCAATATCGCCTGAAGCCATGACAGTGAGCGGGGAAATGTTCTTAGATGGGAAAAGGGAGTTGTACCGCATGTTATAGGAAAGAGAGGCCGAGCAGTATAATCAGCAACACACTCTAACACGGGGTGATTAGAACAACATGCCCACCGGCAAACTAGATAGGGCTATACCGACCGGCAGTAGATGTTTTCCCAACTCCCGGCACACCATGCAGCAGCATGATAAGACCCTTGCCTAGCTAAGCTATTAATATAGTTTCTCATTGTCTTGGTGTGCGGAGAACTAATTACCCTTGCCTTTGACCAAATCAACTTGATGCTCTTCGTAATCCTTACCTCCATGCTCCGGAACACGATCGTGGGTCTTTACCAAAGCTCGAACAAGCTCTTTGTGTCCAGGAGGGAGGACCAATTGTTCAAACCCGTCTGCCTTTTTGGGGATATCTCGGATGAGGTGTATTTTGAAAGCAGCTACACAATGGTAAGTCGCTGTTTGATGTAAGGTGTTTCTGATCTCATCATACCCCATGTGCGAGAACGAAGAACGAATCCAAAGACATGGCCAGGTAGCAACAACATGTCATCTTCCTCCAAGATCACCTCATCTGTTGACGCTCCTGTAGGCTTGATAACAACACGAACGTCCTTGCGCGATATAGGGTATGTCGTGAGCAGCTCCATCATACGCTTTTGGTCGAGAGATCCATCCTGATGAATGTAGTCATTGTTACAGCAACCAGGTTGGACGCATAGATTCATCTTGACGGACGATTCAATCGTCTCTCGTCTGTCTGACAGGGTGGGAAATCGCGAGCTGAAGTCCGGAGCCCATGTGGCGTTGTTTTGAAAGGTCGTTGCAAAGTCTACGATGATCTGGGAGTCGATCTCTTCCATTGGCTCCTTGGTTAGTCCAGTATAATGATTATGTTTCTCTTGTACTAGCTCTAGGTATCTTTTGCCCCTTTCGCGTAGCTCACGCTTCAGTAAAGCAGAGTTCTCGGCATATTTGAGCGGACATGGAAAAAGGCTGGTAATGAGTCTAGTTCGTGCGTACTCACGTATCTCAAACGACGTCTGAACTCCGGAGAATTCCTTCCCATCAAAGGTAACATATACACACGTGACCGTGAAGGGACTGATCTTCTCGTGATAAGAATCCCAGTCTTCGTTGGAATTTTTGGAGTCCTCCGGTTCCACTCCCATAAGGTATTTTCTTCCACCAGAAGTGTGGATAATTCTAAAAGCTTGAATTTGCCCGCCTTGAAAGCGAGCCGCAGGCCAGTAAATCTCTTCTCCTGGCTTGAACAGATGCCACAAATCGGCAAAGTAGACATTCGGGGATGGGTCATTCACTAGCTTTTTGACCTGTAGATCAAGATAATGATCCATGAATCTGACAAGGACACGAAGTCTCTTGAGGGCCGCTTCAGAATCAGAACTTAGATCTTCAAGATCTCCATCATCAGTCACGCCAGCTACATTCTGCGACCCCAGACTGTCGGACGCCATCTCTGCGTCGCGACCGCCTTGGCCTCTGCTGCTGTTGGCGGCGGTGTTACCATTGTGGGCAGGTTTCGTCGTGTTTGAACCAGAAGCTTCCGTGTGAGTAAGTGTAATACCCTTCCATTTTTCCTCGAGCCCATCAAGGAATTCTCTGATTTCGCGATCGTAATTGATCAGTAACTTAAAGGGTCTGAGGATTACAAAATGCTCTACGTCTATTGGCACAGCTGTGATTTTAGTGAGTATCTTGATAACCAAGCTGGAGTTGATCCGGATACGCTCTGGAAGTAGACTTCGGATCTCGCTTACATCTTGAGAAAGCCGTGGTTGAAATGCAACAGTTTCGACAGAAAGATGTCTCGACATCGCATGGCTTATTTGTGAATGAAACCTTGTACGGCGCATGTCAACATGGGGATCTCCGAGCAGCACATCGATGACGTGTTTCCGCGCGGACGGGCTCTTGAATTCCGACCATGTCATCTCACATGAGCTTAGTATCAAGCTTGGAGGAGGCACTGATTCCGGAGGCTGTTCCGGCTCCTTGCTAAGGATCTTAACCTTCTTTTCTAGGAATTGCATTCGATCCTCCATGAGTTTGATGTACTCGAAATGCTGCCTCACTCGTTTGGGAGCCGCCTTTTTCCTTGTCTCCAGCAGACGACTCGGTTGTACGACTTCATATATATCAATATCGGTGCCATCGCTAACTGCCTCATCGTCTTGCGTTTCAGGGCTTGACTCTGTATGGCCACTTGTGGGCTTTGCTTGGGATTCATCATCTGTGCCGGCGTTTTCTTTGCCCTCAAGAACAGACTCGGTCGATAACCTTCGGTTTTGTTGGCTGTCGGAATTGGTTGTTAAAGCATTCACGCTCGTTGGGGACGTCGCTTGTGTCTCGGGCTTGCCCTGCTGGGTACGAGTGCGAGTACTCGTACTAGTGTCCGCGCCAAGCACCAGACTTTGCTCAGCGACACGTCGTTGAAGTCCGTCCAAGTTCGACATCTCGCAGCTTCTTTGACTGTTATACAATTCTATTGCTGTCAGAATAAATCGCTTTTGATGGGGTAAGGAACAGCTTATCGGAATCTCCGTAGTAGTCCTGCTTCGAGGGGAGAGGAGATTGTGCGCTGAACGAGTCTATTAAAAAGCATGGCCATCCCATGTCGGTTTCCGTGATGTCTGTACTCCCACACCTACCTCAATCTGTAAAAACGATTCGGGAGGTCGAGCGCCGTGTGGTCCACTGATCTTAACTCAGGCTCGTCTACGATTGTATTCGATCTAGATCCTCGGCAGAGATTCTCGGCGCATATTTTTTCAAGAAGACTTGGTCTTCTCAGCGCTGTAGCCTTGGATAAGTTGATTCGAAATTCTAAGCGGCAGACACCACCTTTGACCTCTTGTCCCGCTAATTGGCCAGCTCCGTTGTACCAAATCAAGGCATTGGGAGCTTGTTGGAGGATTTGCTGGCTGAGGACCAATAGAAATATCTGCTATACCTCTAATAGCGATCGTCATCTTGCGGGACGTGGCTTTACTCTTTGTCACCGTTTTTTCCCGAACACAATCTATACAGAATTGCTGGAGTAGCTTAATGAACCATCCTTCCAACGATGCTATATGCTTGGTTTTCTGTCTTTGGCTGCAGAGATTTGACTCCGCATTAGCTGATCCGATTACCGAACCCAAAGGCTTAGCTACCCCTATACGAACAATCTCAAACAAGGAGGCTCAAAGAGCAGGCTCCAGCAGCAGGAAATTGGAATGACACAGATGGAAGACAATACTTCTCCTGCCATTAATCTCACACACCCTGCCAAGGAATATGTGGATAACAGGCTGGACGCAGACTTCCATCCCAGTTTTGCTGACACTGATGTCGCCTATATTCCGCAGTTAGACCGCTATGGTGACAAAGAGGAGAGCTCTCGGTAAGCTACCGTGCCTGATGCCATGGGAATCCAAGTTAATCCACTCGAAGCCTTCGAATCTGGGACAATGCGAAGCAAGAGAGAAATGAGTTCGTACGAGCCTTGGAAAAGTACCAAGCAGAAAATGGAGAGGCTGAAAGGGTTCGACTTGATTTGCCAGATAAAGCAGCCTGGAAAGCGGTCCTAGACGTGGCGAACGACGCGGAGAACAAATACAGAACCACCACCGCCAAGGGCGTCAATGGTGCCCTTCACTGTCTTTGCCGAAAGCTCGGAGACTCCGGCGACACCCTCCTGCAATGGTTGAAACTCCTTCCAGATGGTGACTATACTAGTGTACTCTGTGGTGGGCTTAAGATGATCATTCAGGCAGCCGTCAAGACGAGCGAGCTCCGTGAGACAATCTTCAAGGCTATCAGACAAATACCAGAAATAATCAAGGACGCAATGTTTAAACTTGACCTATACACTTCTTCGGTATTACGTGAAAGGGTTTCAGATTTATACAGCACCATCTTAAATACGCTTAGAGGTATCGTGGAATGGTATAATCGAAGGTCATCCGGTAGGTCAATGACAAGTACCGGTCGTTTACTTTCTGACAATCCACAGGCCGCATCATACGGTCTGTGTGGGAAGGGAGCAAAGCCATCGTGGGTGGCTCTGCTTATGGTAAGGAGATTGAAAAAGGCATTTCGAGGATCAAAGCTAGGGCGGCGGCAATGAAAGACGAAGTCGAGAGATGCATGCATAAGCGCCTTGGAGATGTCAAAACCAACCAAGCTTATCGTGAGGAACCAGAGCAGATTCCTGCCCAAAGACGCATATGACTGAGTCTCATTAGACACGCTTCAGAATGCAGAAACTTTAACGGCGAATAAGCAGGTCTTGGAAGTTGTCAACAGAGTGTATTCAGACCTGAAGGATATACAACGTGAAGCAGGCGCTCGTTGGGAGCATCAAGCTCTATGTAAGTTCGCGCAAACCGAGAGCTGTATGGTGATATAAGAAAACTGACTTTTATCAGATTTTCAAGGTAAAATTTTAGCTATCGAGCGCGCAGTGACGCCGACACCTCCGTTGAAGAAGGGCAAGTCCTTGAGCACACCAGCTGATTGTTAGTGCTAACGGAAATATACAGGTATTTCACCACGCAAACTTCTACGCATTTTGAGTACGTCACCGCAGGCTGCTCAGGAAGATATTCCTATAGTTCTCAAGGAAGGCTTGGGACCAGATTTTCCTACAGGCTACCAGGAACACGCTCACCGTTTCCTAAATTCCTCCGAATTGAAAGCTTGGTTGACCGTTCCTTACTCAGGAGTCCTCATGGTCAACGGTGATCTGGACGGCGACCAGAAACTTTCACCCCTATCCGTGGTTTGCGCAATGCTGTTAGAGTCTCTTGGATCTGTCGATGGGGCCCTCTCCATGAACTTCTTCTGTGGGCTCCATACGCAAATCGGAGATCCTGCGACTGGCCCAATTGCCATGATCAAAAGCTTAATCGCGCAGTTGCTTTCTCAGCACTCTTTCGATTTGGACTTTATCCATCTCAAAGACCAGCAAGAATTAGAGGCCAACGATCTGGACACCGTATGTGACTTATTCAGCAGGCTTATAACACAGGTTCCTCAGAGCACTCCCATCTTCTGCATCGTTGACGGCATATCTTATTATGAGACATCATCTCAGCGTTCAGCAGCCTGCTTCGTCATGAGCAAAATACTTGAACTTATTGACGAGGCAGATGTCGTGCTTAAACTGCTAATCACGGCACCAGGGAAGAGCGCGTATGTCAAAGAAGGGGTGCGTAAGCAAGATATCTTATGGTTGCCAGAGCTAGATCATGCTGATTCTGGTTCACCTCATAATCGTCATCTGAGAGAAGCGACTAAACTGCGGATTCAAGAGCTACAGGAACAGATGGACTACGACGAGCAGGATGATATTTTCGAATGAGTACTCTGCTTTCAGGAGTATAGCGGCCTTCTATGACAAATGCGTCGAGTTGTCAAACCGTAGCGGGTGTGGTTAAGGGCAAATTGGTTTCTTTTATTGATGATACAGGCCTTTTACTGGTCGTCTGCAGATGCAATGATCCGCTTTGAAAATATTGGGATTTTGCTCAGTTTCCCAGCTGCCCTTGTAAACTCTGTTTTTATTTTATCCATGCGTCGCTCAAAACCGGAATAGCCTGTTGCTATCTGTGGTCGAAAGGCCAGACTTTATCAACTAAATTGAAAGCACGGCACCGTTGAAGTTTGCACACAGCCGTAATCGCTCGTCCTAGGCTAAACCGCATCACGTAGCGAAAGCAACATCCCACAGCAGCAATAGCACTTAGTGTAACCGTACTGAAAACCCACCACCTCCATTATCCGAAAAGCACAAGCAGCCTCGCGCCAAGTGCTGCTAAATCACTATAGCCTAGAAAATCCTACTCGTATTCTAAATGCCTAGTAAGCCCCGCAGCAGCCTTTCCAAATTCTCGGAGTTCTCTATCTCCAACAGCAAGACCCTGCATGCAGGTGGTGCGTGAACCCGATGCTGTGTAACGCAACGCCTACTGTAAAGCCAATCAAAAGGCCGGAACCTATCGTAGAATTTTTCTCTATTCTGAAAAATATTGCCGTGAAGTCCGGCTGGCGGCTGAGACTAATGCGTTTATTTCTCTGTTATGCAGTCATCAATGAGGCTTCGGGGCAAGTGATCCTTGCTATGCAGGGTCGAGCGTCTTGGAGTCGCGAGGTTGGTTTAGAGGTGCTGGGCGAAATCCCGTAAGACGATGATGATGGGATGATGTCTTGATACGAAAGCGTTGATGAGTATTCACGAGAAGTGGGTGCTTGGGTTGTTGTTCATGTGGAGAGAATGTCAGGGTTACGGCTGCAAAAAAAAGGGGGTCTTGCCGATATCTGAGGTCTCGTTGCACTTGCAGTGTGTCAACAACGATACCTAAGCGCTGACCCAAACATCGAGTGTGGAGCCTTATTGTTTCAACGCAGTGTAGATGACTGATACTGCAACCTTCAATTGCATCGTAGCTCTCTACTACTGCTGCCGTTCTCTAGTCAGTACATAGGAGTGCGAAGAGATGAGCTTCCAAGAGTGAGCCGTGCGTCATGTCGCCCCCTCTGACATTATTTACTCAAACCAAAAGCCATAACTTTGACCAGTTAGTTGATGGAGGAAAAAAAGGTGGACTTGAGACCCTTTCATCCCAGCTCCTGGAAACGCCGCGAAGTGTATGTAACACGCTTCGAAAATGTTGACCTTTTTCATGGAGATCTTACCTGGAACAAGCAAAATCTCATAAAAGAGAGATAGAGAGCATGATGTTTCTGCATTATTCACAGCGCAGCTTGTATCCACTCAAATGAAAATGTGTAAATGGCTTTCGGTTCATAGTTTATTGTAAAAATCAAAATTCGCCCAGAATGACCACGTTTTCTGGGCACAAAAACCGCGGGGGTATTGATCGTACTTGGTAAAACGAGATATCGGCGATCATGGCTTACGGTATAGGCACTTATTATTGGCTTCTCACATACTCTCCCCCCTCATCCACATGACTTTTCCTTGTTTACCACTATCGATGTTGAGAACCTGGCCAGTAACATGGCCACTCCACGCCTCACTAGCTAGATAGACAATACTCTTGGCAACAGAATTTGTTGGTACGGGCTTTCCAAGTGCCGTTCTAGAAACAATCAGCTCTGGAACTTGTAGTACATATCACTGACCTACGTAGCTTGAGAATCTAGCCATAGCTGGTCGGGGTTCGCTTCGCATTCTTTGCGGAACTGTGGAGTATCGACTGGACCAGGCGCGATGGCATTCACCCTTCGGAATGCATATCAGAAACTACCTCTAGAAAGCAACATCAAGATGGCCAGTCACCTAGCACCAGGGTGAATCCTGGCAACATCTCCTCGCAAACTCTGCACCAGTCCGACCTGCACGGCGCTCTTGCCACTAGCATAATCGGGGTTCGATCTCTCGCCAAACCAGCCGCTTTCACTGCCTACAATTATAAGACTTACGTTCTTCAAGTCGGGTTTCGCATGCGCCTTGATCTGCCTTAGCCAAGTCCGTGCCGTCAGAAACGTGCCCTCAACGTTGACCTGATGGGTACGGCGCCACTGCTTCACGGTCATGTCAACGATAGATTCATGGTGAGGTAGGACACTGAGGTCCAAGCTAGCAAGGGCAATACAGCATTGGACTGCCACGCCAAAGTGATCCCGGGCTGATTCGAAAGCTTGCTCAAGCTCTGATTCTGAAGTGATATCGACCACGATTGTATATAGATTCGCATGTTTTTCAGAAGTTCTTGTATGCTTCTCAAGTTCACTAAGCTTCTCACGGTTTATATCCAATGCAGTAACGTTGGCTCGTGCCTGAAGGAACTTATTGACCGTTGCAGAGCCAATAAAACCAGCAGCGCCGGTAACAACCACATGTGTACCTTCTAGGCCAAGTCCCAAATCGATGGATGTCATCTTCAACGTCCTGTGTGTACTGATCTTTGCGAATTGATACAATGTCAAGGACGTTATCAGCCGCCGCTTACAGATTATTAGCGTGTGCAGAAAGGTTTAGAATCCTTGGCATTCATTTTTGCGCTGCCCCACGGTGATCCGTTTATATGAGGAATTCGAAAATTCAACCCCACCACCTATTATCGCATTCAAAAAGCTGATTTTGAAGCTATTCAGACCTCCTCGCTTACAGATCGCTTTTATAGCTATGCCGGGACCACTTCCTGCAAGCCTTCGCTCCAGAATACTACGCCTTCTGCTACTTCATTGGGCTCCTTGGGCAATCGCTGAAGAGGTTCATTGTTGCCCTGCCACTGTATACAATATTCAAGAGAACCTCTTTATGTATAACTCACCTTTCAGACCTCAGTTTCGGCTCAAAGGGGTCCCTCGCAAGGTGTTTAAGGCAGCTGAAAATGACCTCATAGCCTATCTCGAAGAGCAGTCATGAGTCATGCAGAAAGAGATGATCTGATACATATGGAAGAAGTGAAACATTAACGTGCATCGATTCACGATATCAAGAATTCTGAAGAGAAGACGCTGAAGTAATAAAAAAGAACAGCGTGTAGAAGTCAGACAAAACGATGAGCTTCGTTTGAATTGAATAGCAGACATGCTTCGTTTGACGGCTGAACAGCTCGTGTTCGTGAATGAGTTCTTATTCAATGAGATCACGAGCTGACGTCATCAAGTCTATGCTCTCGTTGATCAATTGACTCGCTATCAAGTCTCTAGAACGAGAAAGCATTGCTGAAGTGTTCTTTCGATCTATACGAAAGATGAATATCTATTCTGTATCGATATTCGTGAAGACTGATTCAACGACGAGACTTTCTTTCGATGGCTAGCAGATGAACTGCTATCTTTATGCAGTTTCTTTTCGACTTCAAGAAGTGTGATCATCATGAATAATGCGAGTGTTCATTGCAATAGTCGAATCGAAGAGCTCATCATCTCACACGAATGTCAGATAAGCTATTTGCCTCGTTGAATTGACGATCTATCACTGATATGAATGTCAGATGCGATATTTGCCTCTCTACTCGCCGAATTACAATCTCATAGAACTCATCTTCAGCGTATTAAAGATCTGGGTTCGTAGGCATTTTGACGAGATATGACCCCATTTTGAAGGCATCTTTGATGACTTTCTTCATTACGCTGTTGAACGAAGCGAATGTGATAGATATTCGAGGCAGCACTTCAAGCATTCAGGCTACATCTTTGAGGCAGATATCAGAGCTTTGAAACGAGAATTGAAGGTAGGAAATCAGGAATTTGATTCTATTTAACGACTCAGTTCTAATAGAGTCTTTCGGATGCTCTAGAGGGGGTGAGGAGGTCATCTAGAGGGGTGAGGAGGTCATCTAGAGGTAGATTTTGACTTCGGCGTTGAGGCATTTCGAATAAAAACGGTTGCAAGAACGTCAGAAACGTCAACAAACAAAGAGGTCTGAATAGCTTCAATTTTGGGCAATTGGAGGGGCGGTGGGGTTGAATTTTCGAATTCCTCATATAAACGGATCACCGTGGGGCAGCGCAAAAATGAATGCCAAGGATTCTAAACCTTTCTGCACACGCTAATAGTGTAGGCGCGATTGCCGAACCGTGCCTTCCTAGTATCAATGTCGGCAATCTACGTTTGACGAATACTGTCGCCATTGCAGTCACCATTCTATCCCACCCGTAGAGGCTTAGTGTAGATCCTACGCCTCAATGGATACTCAAGAATTTCCTTCAACTCTAGTAATTGACCAAACAACCATCCTATCCCTTCTTGCAGCACTCAGTCTCCTTGTGACTGCCTACATCGCCTCCCTTTACCTCCTTCATTCTTCCGCGACCACTAAATTACGAGTCATCTTCATCTGGCACCTCTTTGACGCCCTAATTCATCTTGTTCTCGAAGGCTCCTTCCTTTATAATTGCTTCTTCACCTTTACCGCGATTCCTCACAGTACAGATTATCCGCATCCAGCGTCCTTGACGTCTCCTGCCGTACACTTCCTCGGCTATGCAGACAGGCTTTATGGCAGTCAATATGGTACGAGCCTAACAGCGAAGCTCTGGCAGGAGTACGCGAAGGCGGATAGGAGATGGGGCGGGGCTGATCTTACAGTCATCAGCTTGGAGCTACTAACTGTGTTTGGTGCGGGACCCTTGGCACTGTGGATCTGTGAGTTGGTGAGAAGGGGAGATAAAGCAGGAAGGCTATGGTTCTGGGCTAGTGTGTTAGCCACGGGAGAGTTGTATGGTGGTGAGTTCAACAGGCGACTCTCAATCGACCGGACCGGTCTTTCTTGATGCAATGACGAGAGTATCACTGACTCGGCACGATAGGCTTCATGACGTTCGCACCGGAATGGCTAACGGGTAGCCCAAATTTGGACACCAGTAACTTCATGTATCTCTGGGTATACCTGATCTTCTTCAACACGCTGTGGGTATGGTTTCCTTTATGGATTCTATACGAAGCATACAACAACATAAGCTTAGCATTTGCGAGGGCAAGTGGTGCCATTGGCACGGAAGCGAAGAAGACAGCTTAACAACTAGTTGAAGAGGTTAAGATAAACGGCTTAGCAGGGTAAGGTAGCATTGAAATCTATATATGACGAACTGGTGTCGTTCTTCCAATCTTGAAATCTCACAGATTGTCCAGCTTTCGATCACGCTTTCCGAAACTAGCGCTGTTATGTCCCTGAAAGCTACTTCCTCAGTGTACCCGAATTATCGTTGGGGAGGGTTCCAACCAACTAAGCTCTGTCAACTCATAAGACTTGCCTCCAACCTTATTATCATCATTTGAATGCGAGTCTTTTATGAACATAATAACATCATATATCGGATCATGCTTATCCGTGGCCCCAGCCGCGGAATCAGGGTACAAACCCGCCTCTCAGGTCATTCCAAATTTTCCGAAAGTCTAGAGGATGAAGGGCTACGACTGGAAGCCTTTTTTTTTTACAACAGAACTACCGTCTAAAAGGTATCCGAACGAAAAGCTTCATCCGCTAGGTGAGGGCAACGGCGTATGTAATGGTCCGCTGGACGTAGTTTCTGTCGACGTCGGAGTCGCAGAAGCTCACAGCGGCATTTCTCCATATAAACTTGCGGGAGAACCCGGAATACGAATCTTTGTTGATGTTACTGAAGTACTGTCTTGAGGTTTGCTTAGCGGAGGGTTCGATGCTGGTGCTGGTGGGGGGTTTTGGGGGGCATTGGCTAACGCATGAGATGGGGTTTTGGGTCGCTTTTTAGACGGTTGGTCACCTCGTACCGGCGGGTTTCGTTTTGGGTGTTTTGGCTGCTTCGGCGGCGGGTCAGTCGTTGGGGGCAGGCCACTTTTCGGTCGCGAACAAATGAACCGGGGGGGAGGCAGGCCAGGGATTAGCGACGGAACAGTCTCATGCTGCTATCTTTGGGGCCATCTGGATTTTATTCCTGGCGGAAGAACGGTGCAACCAGGCGGAGCGTCGACAGGAACCGCCACATCCTTGAAACCCGTATTTACGCTCAAATCCATACTGACACCATCTTGGCGAAAAGTTTCATTTGTTCTAGGTCAACCCTTCTGGATTGCTTATAAGCGTATTTGAGGACAGAGTTGGCATATTCGCCGATGTCGTTGAGTATCTCCATTACCTTTTGTCGAGGCAGTGCGAGTATTTTGCTAATAACCTTACCGGAATTCTTCACATTCTCGTATCTCAAGGCAACAGAGTCCTTTCATATCTTGCATATGGCACGATAGTATATGTAAAGGGTTCGCTCCTAACAAAACTCTTGTTTCTCTTCTGGTTCCATAAACTCCTTTTTCTTGCCGAAGTCCCGAAAACTGTCGCGCTCACGTCAGCCTCGTTTGAGTGTTTCCAAGGATAAAAACCCTTTTCAATCACCATCCTTTCCCACTTGGAGCAAAAATCTCTTCCGACCTCGTCCCCGCCTGCATCTACTGTAATTTGAATGAACGAGAAAAGGGGATGCTGGAATGGCTTGGAGCTTTTGTGAAAGAAGTTGAGGGAGAGGGGGGAGTTTGTGGTTTTTGAGTGAGGGGAAAAGGGTGTGGATGAGAGTGAAGATCTGAGGAGATTGGCAAGAAAGTTCAAACGGGGGGGTTGGATCGGGTGGATAAGAAGAGCGCGAGGAACGGCCCCGCAGAGCAGAGCGTCGGTCGTATTTATATATTTCTGATATGATTCTTTCTAAACCCCATGACCCATAAACCCTCCCCTAAGCATTCCCCCCCCACCCACCCACTCACTCACCACGTCCATTCCCCCTTACCCCCTCAGTCCCCCACCCACCACCCCTTCCCCCCCCCACCACCGCCTCAGCACCGCAGCAAACCCACCTCACAACCCTAACGTGTATGTAATAGATACCTAGGTAGAAGTAGAAAAGCGGTTATAAGCTCGGACGAGTTGAGCGTAATGGAGATATGGGAGCGGGGGGCTGAGATGAAACGCGCACAGGATTTCATGTCAGTTGCGAGAGTCGAGATCATTAGGGCTGGGAGATACTTCGGGGTACTGTAGGTACAGTAGGGTGGAAGGGGAAGTATGTATGTAGCGGGATTGCTGGGAGGCGGGTGATGGGACTAATGGCGCGGGATAAAGGGAAAGTCCGAGAAAGAGTAGAAGGGGGCGGGCAAGCGCTTTGATGGGGGTGTCTCGACGAATCCATACACACACCACCACCTCTCCAGGACGAAACTCGGATGGCTGGCTCCCTCGGACGATAGAGCGGTCACAGGAACCACTTTACCAACCCGAGCAAAAGAATTTCTTCATCCGAAACCAGCTACTCTAAAATTACACTCACCCCTCAACTTCCCCTACCATCCCTCCCACTCTCAAATAAAGCAACTCTAGCATACACAGTTTCCCCCATCTATGCAGATGACGTCTGATCTCATACGACATGAGACATTTTCAGAATTAAAGAAGAATACTGCACTTGCTATTAAAGCGCACGAGCCAACAGTCAAGTGTAATAAAAGAAAAGCTGTACATCCCGCAAATACTCCTTTTTTATGTCGTCGTGGTTTGCATGACTGTCATTTTTAATCCCGCAGATAGTCATCTACCAAGCTCCTCCGACCTTGCTCCTCGTCTTCTTCTCTGCCCCTAGCTGCGATGGCGTCAGCGATTTCGTTCCTTCCTTCCATACCATCATCAGCGGGATCGGTAGTGAAGTCTGCAAAGATATTATCCAGACTGGGGCCCGACTGGTCATTTGCATAATGATGGCGCGGCGGACTCAGCATACTGTGGCTTGGTAGCTGAGACGCAAACTGCTGGTTTGTAGGGCTGAAGAGGTTTGGATCGAGGCTTGGACCAGAACCGCGACTCATGGGAGAACGAGGTGGGTAGCCTGGAGACCCGGGATAGCTGGAATGGTGATTGTGGGTATGGTGGTTTGGGTGATAGGGGCCAGTAGCGTAAGCGGGCGAGCCGGGATGGTGTGGAGCATGCTGAGGAGAATTGAAATAGGCAGTGTATGTAGGATCCGTGTGTGTCGAAGACAGGGGCGCAGGAAGTCGATGAGAATGGGTATGAGCATCTGGTCCGTTGCTGGTAGAGGTTGAATGAGGCGTATCGGATCGGTTCCGACGCTGTGGCGCCGGCTGAAGGTAATGGCTCTTGTTTGAATGTGCATCACTGGATTTGCGCACTTTGGCGAAGCTATGTGCCTTGGTGCGGTACTGCTGAGGAAGTTTGTCCGGGTCGTCAATACCTAATTGCGTCATCATCTTTTGTTGTTTTGTTGGACGAGGCTTTCGCGTGGAGAGAGAGCTTTCAAGCACAGGAGGAGCCTCGGGCGCGGTTGGAGCCCATTTGTGGAGCTCTTGGCGGAAGAAGTTGGTCTCGAAGGTCAAGAGAACCTCTGCTCCTTCAATTTTGCGCAGATAGAAACGCTGTGTAGTCACTTCTTCCGGCGTTGCTATCAAGGGATTGGTATATGGGCGAATATATTCCCGGAAACTCTGGGCTGTGCCGACGATTTCTTCGAGCGTGTCTTCCTCCTCGGGCTGAAACGGTAAATCAGGTATCTCGGCTTGCCAATTTTGTAGGTCTTCAAGCTTGGGACGAGCTGCGTCGCGTGGGATTTTGACACGCCAGTCGCAGATGGGACAAGTGTACTTGTCGTCCTCTTTGACCTTACCACGAGCGATCTTGAGGCATTTCCCGTGGTACCTACTGATGTCAGTCAAGTTCTTCAGAAACCGAAAGGTATAACAGGTGCGGCCGTACCATTCGTGACACAACTCGCATTCGATCATCATGCCAGCTTCCGATTGTCGGCACATACAGAAAACATCCCTCGCTGATTTGATATCCTCAGCATTCTGTGAATCATCGGGCGATTGCTCTCTTGATGCGGGCTCCACCGGCATCCTTGGCTTGTCTGATAGTTCGAAACAGTACGAGTTGTGGTCCGCAACGTAGTTCATATGAACATGGAGGATATGGAGTGGTGCATTGGCCTTCCCAAACAGCTTCTTTCCCTTGCGCATCCAATCTTCATGACGCTTGATCTCCTTTTCCAGGTCGATAGTTCCATTCGGCTTGCTGTTAAGCTCAGACAGCCCGTCAAGGACGTCGCGCACGTCCTTGTACTTTGGCCTCTTCCTGAAATCCGGGTCCTTGCATTTATCGTACATGGACATGATCTTGTGTTGAGCTTCTCTCTGTTTTGTCAAGATCGCGTCTACAGCGGCAAGAGTCTCACGCGACACTGGTAACGACGTTGCTTGCGTAGATAAAGCTTCGAGCTGCTGATAGTGAACAGCCTCGACCGAAATGAGCTCCTTTGCTTTGGATTCCCAAAGCTCCCCTTGCGACTGCTGCTCCTTGTAGTGAAGCATGTGCTCGTTGTGTTCCGGTATACCGATTTCAGTTCCACGTGCAATCAGCGATGCCACATCGTCCAATGTCTGAAATTGCTTTCGCTTCTCCCGAGCTTCATCGTTCCACTTCATCTGTTCGACAACTTTATCAAGTCTCTCAACCTCTGGCACGTCTACATTGAAGCCTTTACCCTCTTCAGCTAGAGCTTCGAATTCCTGTGTGGAGTGCAAGCCCGGGCTCATGAGTGCGGTCCTCGCCTCGCGCTGGAACTTTGCGATTGCTTCGGAGCGTTCTGTAAGTGTTATGATTTCGGGGCAGTCGAAAGAGATATCTTCTGCCGTGGCCAGAAGCTTGTGTATGTTCTCGATTTTCCTTAATTCGCGATCTCTTTCTTCCATTTCAGCAGCTTTCGCGCCTTTTCGCCAAACCCGGTCGTTTTTGCGTCTATTTTGTTGCTTACGCGTAATGTAGTTCATCGCTTCGTCAACCCACTCATTGCACTTATTAACAAAAGCTTTCAACTCGGCCAGTCCGGGCAGATCGTACGGTATTCGCTCCCCTTCACTTACCATGGATTTGAGGACTTTGAGCGAAGGCTTCGCCTCATCTTCCAAAACTTTGTCCAGTTTTTCTTGCCATGCCTCTGGCATATTCGATCGGTCGATAACTTTCTGTACGACTGCGTTAAGCGCGTTGTCTGCTTGTCGGTACACAAGACAGTGGTCCGGGCTCGTGAAGCGTTGCTCTTCGCCGGCCTCACAACACTCATAGCTGCCAGCATGCAGGAGGCACATGACCTTTGAGGTGATTCGACACCGAAAGCGCGACAAGTAGGTGTAGGCCTTGCAGTAACAGCATTGATACTCTGCTTCCGGCACATCCTGTTCGTCAGCCTCGAATCCGAGCTGACAGGGCGAAACACTTTCGGTTGCCGATTCATCAATCTTACAAGAATGGTTGTTGAGCTCCTTATGGCGCTTCGAAAATTCTTGCCGCTGCCGGAGCTCTCGATCTCGCAGGCGCTGGAGAGCAGGAGCAAGCCACTTAGCCGTCTTGATGGTTGTATCCCGGCCTGAAGCCGTCATTAGTAGTTCATCATGTGAGAAGCAAGGCTGCTTCCTAAACTCTTGAAGCCTTTCCACGCCAGCTTCCCCAAAGGGTTCCCAATCGTGCGGAGCAAAGTTCACCGCTTCGTTGAAGTTGAATCCGTGATTGAAGCCGGCATGATACGCTTGTGGGAAGGTAATGACGAACTGGCCAGCCCGTTGATCCAGCGCGTACACATTGACGCCCGCTTTCTTCAGTTGATCTGGTGGCAGTAAAGTGACGAGCTGGAAGAGTAGGTCAGGTTGAGTTTCGAAGAGTTCTGGTACCGCTTGCTTCATTGCCGCCTCGAATCGCTCCGCATCGGCTCCGGGAATACCATACCATGTCTTGGTAGCACCAAAGTGCTGATAGTTGGCAGAGTAGCTATAATGATCCTCATTATGCCAACAGAAAGTCGAAAAACACATTCCAACATATAGCCAGGGCACCGTCATGCCGGATATATCCGATTTGATATGCCGGAAAAGCGACTCAGGATGCAAGGGAAGGATATTTAGATTCCACAGATTTGTGGAGTACGGATCCAGCGGGCTTTTTTCAATCGTGGGGAAGCCGCTGCCATGCGTCGTCGAATGTATATCGGCGCCATATTCTACCTCAACCATCTCCGTAATGCTTTCAACCAGCCTCCAAAACTCGCGTTCAACATCTTCCTCGGTAACCGTTCGTTTGCAGTTCAGGACCGGGTCAAAGGGCATCTTTGGTGCAAAGTAGCTTTCCTTGAAGTTGTGGGCCTTTTCCTGGAATTGTCGTAAAGAGTATATACCACCTTCCTCGAACCCAAATTCGCCCGTTCCAACAAGACACCGCGGGCAATTCCAGTCGTAGTCGAGTGGGATCTTAACTGGTGGATCTAGACAATACCGATGGTAGCCATTCTCACAGCCATCACATATTAGGAGTGAGGAGCGATCCTCGCTCTTCCCACAAGCCTCACAAAGCTCACCGGGTTTACAAATCCCGCGGTCTGCTTGAATCCTTGGTGTGGAGGGTCGGAGGAGACTCATATGTGAGCCAACAACAGTCGGAGCTTTTTTCAAACGCTTGCTTCGGCGACCATTCTGATCGTCGCCATCGGCGCCCATAGAATCGGTCCCTGACGTACCGTTTAAGCTTTCGTGACTGATTGTTCGCTTCAAGGGATTCGAAGTATGTCCGTTGGTCATGTGAGCTGTGCTCGATACCGCACTTCGGTACTCCGGTACATCTTTTGCGGGATTCGTGAGGTTTTCGATCTGGGCCTGAGGCTTGTTACCAGAAACAGCGCTTTCGGCCTCCCGTTTATGTGACGAATTAGATACGTTCGCCGCCTGAAAAGAAGCTGGAGTCATGTTGATCGGAGTAAACCCGCCAGCATTCACCGCTGTGAAGCCGGACGAAACTACTGGCGGTGTTGGTTGGATGACTGGAGTGCCACGGTCAAGGGGCTCTTCAGCATCTTTAAGGGATGCATTCAGAGCTGCAGAGGCTCGTAGCGCGGGAGAATCGTCTCTGAGGCTCAATGGTGTGTTTTGACTCGACCTCTTCATAGGTGAATTGGCTGATGAGGGGGTGAAAGGCCCACCATATTCGAATTCAAGCTGTTGTTGAACCCCTGGTTTGGCGACCCGTAGATACTCTTCGTATGGGTGAAGCCATTTTTGGTAGGAGTTCTTGAGCGAAGTCGAGAGCGAAGACATGATTTTTCCACTATATCCGAGATCACGACCTATTTCCGCCCATTTCTTTAGCTTGCACACCTTCTCAAACCCACCTCGTATTTCTACTGCCTTCTTCAATTTGTATAAATCGAGCGGACGCTTGTCGACACTTGGGAAGCGATTGAGGTTCATGCCATGTTGTTTGTGGAATTTGGCCAATTGATCGAGGTAATTGAGGTTTGTGCGAGTACCTGGTTTAATTCAGCGACCGTCTTCCAACGTAGTATTTCTACATGCCCAGAGGGCTTGTAATCCAAGCTCCGACTCACCTCCTTCTACTGAATTCAACTCTTGGCGCCGTGTACGGAAGTGGAACTTCTAAATTCTTGTCAGCTTGTATTCCTATCCTGATCGCTGCCCTGCCCTGCCCTTGCTGTTGAGGGGTCGGGGCTGCAGTTGAATTCGCAACGTACCTCTGTGTCTATGGCAAACTCCGGCTTCCAATTCTCTGGTGGAATAATCTTACATATTCCGTACTTTCTGCCCTCGGGTGCAATCTTCCTTATATATTCCATCGGATCGGCAAACTCTTCCTCTGTCGGTCGGAACGTTGGCGCATCCTGCAGGCCATGGGGGCGTACCCTCTTATTTGTCTCTCGCACGGCCAAAGGATGCCCTCGCCTCTCGACCGTCGAAATATCCAAAGGCGGAGCCCGGCGGGCGCTGAACGGGATGTGAGGAGCATAATTCGGATATGTGCCGTTGCTTGGATTGAGTGTGAGGTTGACCTGGAAGCTGCCAGTTGATGGAGTTGCATGGATTCCGACGCTGGTCGAGGCAGAAGAATTACCTCCGGTCGAAGGAGGCACCACCATTCTGGGGGCGAACGGAAGAGAAAGCTCGGGTCCGTAACAACGTCGTACAATTCCGAGTGATTTCTGATATTCATGCGGTCCACAGTCGAACAAAGGTGGTGATGAGCAAACACCAATTCTATTATGGTGGTTTCGCAGAGTACATCAGATCAGCGTGGGGGGATCAGATCAGGCCCGGGTGTGAGAGAGTGACTGGGCTACTTTGGGACAAGTAATGTGGCTTGCATGTTCATGGCCGAATGAATGAAGGCGAGAGTCCCCTTACTTGATAGCGACATTACCAGCCGAACCGCAGCGCATTGAAAAGAGCATTCGTAGTGTGCTGTCAGTAACAAAGTGAATATGGAGACGGAGGATGGCGATGGAGATGCGGGAAACTACGACAAAGGCGAGATGGGCGATATCATGTTGGTGCTGGGGTCATGGCTTGGCGCAAGCCCAGAAGAGTTCGTACTGAACAGGGATCGCTGAATATCAGGCCGAGGGGTATTCTCAGACTTCTCTCGATAAAGTACAAGAGAAAACTCAGCCGCTTTCTTTAACACTTGTGCCATTTTATCATTGCAAGTCGCACTAATTAATACTCTGTAGAACTCCCGCGCTTTGTGGTCAATAAGAAAAGTGCGATTGTTCTCTCACTGTTACTCTATTCACTTCATGTTGTACTGTGGGCCTGTGGCCTACCTACCTTACTGTATTCTACATTACTTTCCGTGTAAGATTCCCACGGCCCGCATCTAGCGCGATTAAAAACCCCCAAACCTGATACAGTAGGCGCTCACGGCGCTCACCGAGCCTCATCGTTTTCTGGGTCAACACCACCGCGCCGTGTTACTACAAGGTACCTTACTGTGTCCCTATCCAAGGTATCTACTCTCTATTCTACTACAATCAGACGATACCCAAAAGTTAAGAGGTTTTTCCCATTAATGGAAACAAAACCGATTCCTGCCTTTTACTGCTGCTACCTCCTTCGTTCCACTGTTCCCCGTTCTGCTCTCTATGTGGGCTCGACGCCCAACCCAAAGCGGAGACTAAGTCAGCATAACGGCCTTTCGAAAGGAGGCGCTGTCAGAACCTCGCGAGAGAAGCTCCGACCATGGGTACCTTGGTCTTCAAACGTCCTCATAGCATAATGACCATCTAATTGGAGTAAGGAAATGACTTGTATTGTGACTGGGTTCCCATCAAATATTGCAGCCTTGCAGTTTGAGTACGTGTTTCGCAAGTCTGCGGGTTCCATTGTGTTGCTATTGCCTATCATATCCAAGAACCTTTATGCATCCATCTTTTGTACTGGGCTTTTGAGACCATGAACCCCTCAAACTGGCGTTTTACATGCTTTGGATGGCTGTCACATGATCTGATATCTCTGTAGGTGGGCTTGGCAGAATTCGCACTTGACAACGAAAATCGCCCAAGACCAGCGCATTACTGTGAGAGAGACCATAACGCGCGTCTCTTCGAGATCTGGCAAAATCCGTCGACGGCCGGCACGTCCTCGTTCATCACTCACGGACAAGCTCTCAAATTTACATCTACTACTGCGAGTCCCAAGTTTTGCTAGATGGCCCCTGGAGGTTCGATTCTTCTGTGAAGACGTCTACAAGGTCTGGCAGCGTTGGAATGAAAGAGTTAACGGGAAGATCAGAAACGGTATCCAAGTATTCTTAGATGTGACGCAGCAAGCAGAGTTTCCAGAAGGTGGTCAACCCCCACCAAGTGCTCAAGCGAAAGGTAAACCAAAGAAAGAGACTCGTGGAAGTGGTGGAGTTGAGAGTGTCAATGTCGGCTATGGCGGGCTCAAGAACCATGTGGAGAAGAGCCTGCGCATTTTCGACGACCGTGAGGAACATTTTTGTGCTATCTGCGCCGAGAGACTTGGGTCTCCAGCTGGAACGGCATTAGTGTGCCCAAAAGAAATTTGTCAAACAGTGTCACATATGACCTGTCTTTCTAAGCGATTCCTTGACGAGGAGGGAGTGCCAGGTTCCGCGGTTCCGATATCTGGTAGCTGTCCGCAGTGCACATCGACACTTCAATGGATCGACCTAGTCAAAGAGATGAGCTTGAGAATGCGTGGCAAGAAAGAAATGGCTCGACTGATGAGAAGACCGACGGTGCGCAAAAGGAAGGTTATGAAAGGTGCCGCATCACTTCAAGCCGATGAAATGGCCAACCAAGTAGAGGGCGATTCCGATGAAGAAGGTGATTACGACCTTGCAGAAGACGCTATACACCCTTTTTATGAGACTGAGGAACTGTTGCCAGCAGACTGGTATCATCAAGTCGATGGTGAAGATGTTACGTCGGTGACCAGTGCAGATTCCGACTTCTCGAATTACATGGACGCTGCGAGTCCTCCAACGTCGAAGCTGCCGGCTCAAAGGCTCGAGGTCGTCATCGAAGACAGCGATTGGACTAATGCTGAAATCCTCGACTGATCGCGCATACGTTACTCTTTATGACTTACGTTTTGCCCACTCATCCGATTCCTCGAGCATGGTATGGGGGCCTGCGTTTATCGCGGCCAGTTTTCAGCTTAGTCTGTCCAAGGTAGTATGCTCCGCAAGGGTTGCGTTATTCCCTCGCCTTGAAGCATCACCTCGACCAACCCCGACATCTGTTCTGTAACTTTGTCTATTGATTGGTTGGCATTAACAACCCGAACATCCTGTCCCTCCGGCAGCGGCAGCAGCTCGAAAAACAACGCCCTCACCCTCTTCTGCATCCTGCTATTCTCATATTTCTCCACCCCGAACCCTCCTCTACCCGCAGCAGCCTCAGGCATGATATCCAAGAACAAACAAATATCCGGTCTTGGCAGCCCAACCTCTGGCTCTCGAGCCCACTTTATTGTAAGATCTGGCCTATCCTTCGCTGCCGAGTAAACAATCCCAGAGTAATAATAGCGATCAATGACAATTGTAACCCCTTCTGCAATGTCTGCCCTTATCTGCGCCGCTGCCTCCCATCGGTTGGCAGAGAATAGTAGATGGATCACATGGTCTTCCTGCTTATCTTCGCCTTTTAGGTATGCATCGATTGACTTGCCGATTGGTGTTGACCTATCTGGCTCCTACCATCAGCTTTTTTAAAGTAAATGTAGATTTTTACGAGCTTCTCACCAGGAAATCTCATGCGCTTGACCTTGTGGCCTTGTTCCTCGAGGCGATTGCATAGACGCTCGCATTGTGTGGATTTACCAGCTCGGTCGAGACCTTCGATGACTATCAGAGCTCCTCGACTACAAGTAGACATTCTTCCCACTACAATTTTGCCCTCTTGGCCCTTTTGTCTAGAGCTTCGGTTTTTATGCCAAACTCGGGGTCATCGTTGTTCTACAGTACGGAGTAGCGGCGTATGAAAACGCTAGCACGCATGGAGCTCGGACCGCCCACCAGTCGTTCAGGTCAGGTACCTTATGATAACTTGATAAGCACACGCACCAGCTACCTTAGGTACAGCACGATAATTGGTGAAGTGGCTAAACTAATATCCGAAGTGTAAGGTATGGTCTTTTTGAAAGACGTGTGGTGGTGCTTGATTTAAGTGGCTGAGATAGTATGCACGTCTTGGCTAGATCTGACTGGCTGGCGAAAGTAGATACCCGACTTCGCATCGAGGCTTAAGACCACAAGGCTGCCATTATCGCTATCAATTCAGCTCCGGACTGCACATAAACTTCTATTGGGCCTACTATGCTTCTTTAAAACTCTTTTGATATTGGATCTCATGATCCATTTCAAATGGCTTGTACGACGGCAGCCTGAATAGAAGCAGCTCAATTATGCAAGTCCGTTGCAGCGCTTACCTTCACCCATGATATCAATGCTTGTAAAGACGACAAGAAGTAACATTACAAGGCAAGAATGGCAGAAGCGCTAGAAGACCTTTCCAGCGAGCAACAACATCATGCCAGTTCCATTAAATCTTCTGGCTATTGGTGTTGCAAAGTCTGCCACGATGGTCCCAAATCAAGTTTCCAAAACTACTGTAGGAACTGCGGTTCGCGAAGAGAATTGAACAGCATTTCCGATGGCATGGATCTCATCAACACCGAAGGTGAAATCGCAAATAAGCAATCATCAGATTTTAAGAATCTTGAAGTGCCTGCTTCGGATTGGAAGTTGGCGATGAGGGGGAAAAAGTCTGCTTCTACCAAAGAGAGCACAGGCCTTACATATCACGATATTGGGGTAAAGCGAGGAAAAGACGGACTTCAAGACTGGGCTACACGTCATTCAACTGTTGGCGTTAAGGTAATGAACAGTCGGTTGCCTGTGGTACCAAGACGTCCCGGTAAATTCGGGATTAATATATCCTTTTCTGAAACTCAGCTTGGCCAAGTTTCCACAGCCATTGTCAAGCCTGGCTTAGATGTCAAACCCATGAAGAAAAGCCTAATGGACGGTCACCGGTCTAGCAGTGTGGCACCGGCAATCGCTCTCTATGTCCGCGCTCTCCATGATTATCATGCAGAAGACAAGACGAAGATAAGTTTACGTTGTGGGAATATCATTCAAGTCGTCGAGACTAACGAAAGCGGTTGGTGGGATGGCATAAGAAATGGCAGTGATGGTTGGGACGGCAATCATCATACGGTTCGTGGCTGGTTTCCAAGCAACCACTGCACATTCAAAACCTACCAGGAACAATTTGCGAGTGTAAGTCAAGCAGAACCAGTTATCTCAGGAGGAGAAGTCGTCGACTGGAACAATGCTACACAGACTGTCATTCCCTATGTCTATGCTTGTTTCGATTATGAAGGTGAATGTGAAAGGGAACTTAGCTTTCGGAGAGGAGATGCAATTCAAGTGATTGACCGGCCGGATAGCGGTTGGTGGGACGGCGTCAGCAATGGCGCTCGCGGTTGGTTTCCTAGCAGTTATTGTACAGAGCATATTGGTCATCGTTCAGGCACTAGTGAGGCCCAGAAAGAAACAGACCGCACAGGAACTGAGGGCGACTTCGAAAGTAAAGATAATCTCTATAGTTGCACAGATAGCCTTGCTAATGATTCATCGAACACCAAGCCTGGCGCAGGGAGTACTTTGGAATCTGTTGACGCACACAGCCATCAGAAAAGAATCAAGGGTACACGATCCCAAAAAGACCATGGAGAGCGTCCTTATTCTAACATCCTCTATAGTCATGAGAGCTTGCGATGGCTGCAGAAGAAGGAAAATCAAATGCGACACTGCTACGACCAATATATGGCCTTGTACAGCATGCGTAAGACTCAAATTGCACTGCGTACCTCCTACGTTGAGTTATGACCGTACTTACACGGGGAATGACAACTTGTCTGAACTCGAGCGTGTGTCGAACATTGATGATTCAAGCGACAGCGGTGAGAATGTCCACGGTCAGCATATGAATGCAACCCAAAGTTTTATGTTAGAAAATTTTCAAGGACAGAGGCACGTTTCCCAAATACCATACAATGATGCCCTCGCAGTTGTCCATACTACCTCATACCCATCAAAGGCGCGACACAGACCAGCAATTGCATGCCCTAGTGAGTGCTAGTCTCAAGCCATTCTGGGGTTCCTGATAGCTGATCTAGAGTGGATTGCCGAAATCGCAAGATCAAATGCGATGAAGAGCAACCAAACTGTGCGAATTGCGTCGAGAACAACCGTAATTGCGAGGGCTACGCTATGCGGTTGAGTAATGAAACCCAACATGATTCACCCCAGCTGAACTCACCCTTCTACCGTGGCGAACGCACGAGGATTGCGAAAGAGGCGCGGACGACTGCTCCAAGAGCGCTGGTGGTTGTTCCGAAGGCGAATTTAGAGTACGTCAAGCACAAAGCTAGTAACGAGCCTTTACGATAGACTGCCGAATCCCGTTCGATGCAGACCTCAGACTATAAGGACATAGATTCGAACCGTTTCACCAGCCTTAACATTTCCGTACCTCAACATGCTACGAAACCCTCGTCTTCTCCAAAATTTAACGTATCGAGAAAAGAGCGACGAGTCCACAGAGAGAATCCTGAAGAGGAAATGTCTACCCCTCCTGACGTTGTGACTGACACTTCATTGCTAATAGAGGAAGTTCGCAGCGGCCCAGAGAGCCTGTCGAAGTAGTGTATTCCTTTCTTTACAGGACTAAGCAAAGCGGAATGGTTTTATCAAAACTTTAAGGGCGTGCTGAAACCCTCTCTATGCGTTATCGGTCTGGTTTTCCTACTTTACACAACAACGAGTATGCCTGAATATATTTACGATATTCGTATGATTTTGCCTTTGCAATGGCAGAGACATAGTATATTCGAGATTTCGACCTTCGATTTCTTCATTGCCAAAATATCGCAATTCTTGTCTTTACCTCTGTCGATAGCACCTTCTATGTCCTTTGTGTGGTACTGCTGCTGGTCGTTTGTAGGGTGTTCACTCGTCTTCTCGTGAGTACTTTACCAGCTTGGCAGTGAACACTCCGCAGCTGACTGCCTATCCTAGGTTTGTAGCGAAGGCTGAGATGTTGGGACTCGAAGAAACGGTGAAATATCATCGAGAAAATGCTGGAAGCACAACGTAAGGCACGCATTTGCCTATCTATCATACGCCCTAGAGCCACCGCTGGGGAAAGGCAAAAAGCGTATTCATTAGACATGCGTAAGTGTTTTTCTGAGTTCAACCCAACTTCAACAGACTCTCCATTGACCTAAAATATCTGAGTGGCCGAGCTGACAAATTTACGACAGCGCTGCGGCCATCAAATATTTGATGACTTTGATGAAGTACAACCCGGTGCCGCCGAACGATTGGAGCAAAGACTGAACAAAGATGGTGGTTTCCGGGAACAAAATAGTACTAGCCACAGTAATGCAGGAGGATCTTTGAATAGCAGAAGTAGTACTCTTAGGAGCGTTCTAAGTTCGACTTGGCTTCCGTGGAAATCGGCTCAGAACACATTGCCCTCACTGCCTCTGCACCAGAAGCAGAGCGAGTCTGGCCACCCTTCCCAGACTCCCGCCTCTCGCCGTCCTGAAGGCCTCTTTCTCCTATTGTGTATCCCGCATCGGAAATACGCCACTAAACTAGTTCACATGGACGTTTGCACATTGCAATCGGACCGAATATTCTTCTCAAAACTAAAGACTCACTATCATGAAATGCGACGCCGATGGAGCTCATTTTTCTCCTTGAAGACCCTCAAATCGATTCAATTTGTGCAGTTCGAAATGTACAAGAGCGAACTCGTCGACATCCGGAAAACCAACGACATCCCTCCAGAGACTAAGAAAGGCGAGTACCGCTACCAACCCATTCCCGCCGAGGTCATTCCTCCAGTTGGCGAGAACCATCTCATGCATCTATACGATCATCCCGAAGACGCAGAGAACACCGGTGTCTGCTTGCAGAAGATACCTAAAAAGGTGCGGGAGCGCTTGCTAGTATGTCCGAACCGTGGAACAGGCCTAGGCTGGGGAATCCACTTCGTTGAGGGCCTCAATTGGACGAAGCTATGGTGGCTGGGGCTTGTTGGGTTTCTTACTAGTATTGCGTTTGGAGCGTTTTGGTCTGTGGTGAAGGATGATATCCAGGGTGGATTCGGAGTTACGGCTTGTATGATGGCGGTGTTGACGTTTACCATGGGGATATTGCAGGCGGCGTTTGAGCCGAAGTGAAATTCCAGGTACGTGGAGTACGGTACTAACGAGAGTCTGGATGGATGTGACAGATACCACTGGGCAATTTTTGACGGATTAGGGTTTCGTTTTGGACTGGGTTTATGAATATACGACTGCAGCAAAACCATATACCACGGAATGGGAACAGATCTAACGAGACATCGAGTTGTTAGTGACATAATCATACGACTGTGCTTCCCGGTTTGGACATCCTCTCCTCTTTCGACTATAATCATATCTACATTTCCACGTGTCCAAATTACGATGCCGATAATCAAAATTTTCCATTTGTTTAAACAAATAGGTACACTTTCTCTCAAACACTTCCGCCATACCGGCTGGCTGAGGTTTCCAACTGGACGACTCCTGACCCGCCTATTGAAATCATCAAAGGAAAAGACTGACCTGTAATGAATGCAGAGGGCGAGATATCCTGTAGATCACCGCGCTTCCAAGAGCAAGACGCAATATCAAAAAACCAACAAAGTCAACCCTAGAAGACCCCCTACCCACAACAAAGACCCGGGTCTTCACTGTCCAGGAGATTCATACAAAGGTATTTGACTGGGTTAGCAGGAACAGCATCTGAGTCACGCAATTGAGACGACACCCGGGTGGGACTTTGATGTGGGCTTTTTGCTAAGCTAGCTCAGCAAGGATCGGGGGAATACCTTCGATTTTGAGAAGTCGTGGTGACTTGAAAATTATAGAGACCAAATAAGTTATACCTGTGGTTAGCGGAAAAGTATATAACAATGATAGATGTGGAGTCTGGGAATGGGCCTCGGTGGGCATGAACGAAAACACTGCTTCATGAGTATCGGAGAGCGTATTGGAAAGACAGCTGATCAAGATCATATTCACGCTCGAGGGAGATTGAACGACACAATCACAACGTTCGGACTTTTCAGGACGTCTCATCTATGTTCATTTGCCATCGTGGCTTTTATCAATCGCCAAAACCCGAATTTATCGTCATCATTGATGTCCTTCTATATCTCTTCCCCGACCTTAACAAACGACCTATGGCTTCTCATAGATCCAGTCAAACTGGCTTTTCTTGTATTCGATGACCTCGCCCTTGGCGAACCACAGTGCGATCTCCTTCTTTGCGTTTTCGACGCTGTCGGAGCCGTGGCAGACGTTGCGGCCGACATCCTTTAAGCCGCGTTAGTAATAGCTTCAAGGTTTTTTCTAGGAGAGAAGAGAACGTACAATGGCGTAGTCCCCGCGAATAGTACCTGGGGCTGATGCTAGAGGGTTGGTAGCACCAAGGAGAGCTATGATTTGGTCAGCCGGTAGGCAATTGAGTAAGTGTGAAGGATTAAACCGTACTTCGGCCAGTCTTAACAGCGTCTCGGCCTTCCCAAACCATAGCACAGATAGGACCGCTCAGCATATAGGTGACGAGACCCTTGAAGAAGGGCTTCTCAGAGAGATCTTCGTAGTGCTTCTCAAGGTGCTCTTTCGAAGGTGTGCATAGCTTAATGGCAGCAAGCTTGTATCTACATGGTCTATTAGACTTTGGACGTTCATGACGGGCGATCGATTGAGGAGGGACTTGCCCTCGCTTCTCGAAGCGGGAGACGATGTCGCCTACAAGTCCGCGCTGATAATGACTCAGCATTTTCTCCGAAAGAGCATTATTGGCAGAACTCAATTGCATACCTGAACACCATCTGGCTTGATAGCAATGAAGCTGTGAAACTCTCAGCTCACCGCCAGGAACTGCAAGCGGGGGCATATCCTTTTGACCACTCACGTCTGCTCGTTAGCACTCATTTTGTCTTCGATTTCCTGCTCAAGTCTCGCTCGGTGAGATTGATTGAGATAGGCTTGAGTCTTTGGGCTGAGATATTTGTATATGGGAGGATCTTGAGAAGAGGGATCTTCAGTGGGATGCTCGTTATTATTATTGTCGGCCATGGTTTGGGTTATCGTAGTGCGTGTGATGGTGGGGCAGGCTTGGTCTGTTTTGGGAGATGGTGCGAGTGCTACTGCAGGTCGTCGGGTAAATAGATTTAGCTTCCGTTTAGTGGATACGGCGGACGGATGCGGCCTTGAGTGCAATATCAAAAGGGACAGGCACGACAGGTCAATATTGACTTGAAAGAACATATTGTACATCTTGATGCTTTGAATTCTGGGGTACACATCGTGGATCGGTGCTCATCATGTTTCTCTTTCGTGATGTTTCCTTTTTGCTATCTTGTCTTGCCGTCTTCGCTTTTGTTGTTCCTGCAGGTAAGCCAGCAGATCCGCCCCAACGCCGCGTTGAACAATTCGAGGTATAGCATTAGAGGGCAGTGCTAATTACCGATAATCTGTAGTCTCGGTGAAACATGAGAACTTCAAGACGTGCGACCAATCTGGCTTCTGTAAAAGAAATCGAGCCTATGCCGATGAAGCTACCTCGAAGGGCTCTTCTTGGACATCTCCATACACACTCGATCCAAGTACGATATCAGTGCAACAAGGCCAACTAAAGGGCATTATCTCAAAATCTGTTGGCGACGGGGCGGGAATTGTGCGACTACCTCTCACCATCGCCTTCTTAGACTCTGGAGTCGCGAGGGTTACTGTAGACGAGGAGAAGCGACAGAAAGGGGACATCGATCTTCGACATGGGAGTGTGGCGCGCAAAGAGCGCTACAACGAGGTCTCCAATTGGGCCATAGTCGGTGGGCTGAGCCGAAATAAGGGGGCTACAGGAAATTTGAGGGAAGATATTACGACCGTAACGTACGGGCCTGACAATACGTACAAAGCTGTGGTACATCACTTCCCATTCGCCATTGACTTCTACCGAGGCGACCAGGTCCATGTCAAGCTTAACGGAAAAGGCCTTTTGAACTACGAACACTGGAGACCGAAGGTAGAGATAGAGAAAAAGGAGGGGGAGGATGAAGAGACAACTACCGATGTTTCCGAGGATGAGAGTACCTGGTGGGAGGAAACCTTCGGTGGAAATACAGATTCCAAGCCTAAAGGTCCCGAGAGCGTAGGAATCGACATCACTTTTCCGGGCTATGAACACGTCTTTGGTATTCCAGGGCACACTGGACCGCTGTCGTTGAAACAAACTCGGTATGCCTTCGCTGTCGATTGCTTTACGTGACTAATATCATCTAGCGGTGGCTCTGATAACTTTGATCAACCTTACCGACTCTACAATAGCGATGTTTTCGAGTATGAAATGGATAGCCCTATGTCATTATATGGAGCAATCCCATTTATGCAAGCTCACCGCAAAGATTCTACTGTCGGAGTGTTCTGGCTCAATGCTGCTGAGACTTGGGTTGATATCGTCAAGGCCAAGGAATCAAGCAACCCATTGAGCCTTGGAATAGGGGCCAAGACGGACACCCAAACTCATTGGTTCTCGGAGAGTGGGCTGTTAGATGTTTTCGTCTTCATGGGTCCGACTCCCAAGGATGTGATACGAGATTACAGCGCTTTGACTGGATATACCACGCTACCCCAGCAATTCGCGATAGCATATCATCAGTGCAGATGGAATTACGTATCGGATGAAGATGTAAAAGACGTTGACAGAAAATTTGACAAATTCAAGATTCCGTACGACATCATTTGGCTTGACATTGAGTACACCGACGGCAAGAAATACTTTACCTGGGACCCTCATACCTTCCCTGACCCAATCGCCATGCAAAAGCAGCTAGATGACCACGAGAGAAAACTGGTCGTAATCATTGATCCTCACATCAAAAATGAAGGCGGCTACTCTGTAGTCGAGGAGCTAAAATCTAAATCCCTCGCTGTTAAAAACAAAGACAACAATATCTACGAAGGCTGGTGCTGGCCCGGTTCCTCTCACTGGATCGACTGCTTCAACCCCTCCGCCATCTCCTGGTGGCAATCCCTGTTTTCTTATTCCTCCTTCCCAGGTACCGCACCCAACACTTTTCTCTGGAACGACATGAACGAACCCTCTGTCTTCAACGGCCCAGAAACCACTATGCCAAAGGATAACCTCCATCACGACAACTGGGAACATCGCGATGTGCATAATCTCAACGGTTTAACTTTCGTCAATGCCACTTACAACGCCCTTCTGCACCGTGACCCTGCCTCGCCGAAACGCCCCTTCGTCCTCACCCGCTCCTTTTTCGCCGGTTCTCAGCGCATGGGCGCCATGTGGACCGGCGACAACCAAGCCTCCTGGCCCCACCTCGCCGCCTCTATTCCCATGGTTCTTTCTCAAAACATCGCCGGCTTTCCCTTCGCCGGCGCTGACGTCGGCGGCTTTTTCGGAAACCCATCAAAAGAGCTTCAGACTCGCTGGTACCAGGCCGGGGCTTTCTACCCATTCTTCCGAGGGCATGCGCATATCGACACACGTCGTCGCGAACCTTACTTGGTTGGCGAACCATACACATCCATCATCACGCAAGCTCTCCGCCTCCGCTACAGCCTTTTGCCAGCCTGGTACACCGCCTTCCACGAATCCTCCACCACCGGCGCCCCCATCGTCCGGCCCCACTACTACGTCCACCCCTCCGACACCGCCGCCTTCGCCCTTGACGACCAATTGTACCTCGGCTCCACCGGCCTCCTTGCAAAACCCGTTGTCACCGAGTCCGCCGACTCCGTCGACATGTATCTTCCTCCTGGCGAAACATACTACGACTACTTCGACTACACCGCCCACCACGGCGGCGGCAAAACCGTCTCCATCCCCGCCCCCCTGGATAAAATTCCTCTGCTCATGCAAGCCGGCCACATCTTCCCCCGCCGCGACCGCCCCCGCCGCAGCAGCGGCCTCATGAAATTCGACCCCTTCACCCTGGTAATCGTGCTCGACGACACCGGCCGCGCAGAAGGCTCCCTCTACCTCGACGACGGCGAGACCTTCGACTACGAAGCCGGTGCATACATCCACCGCCGCTTCACCTTTTCCGACGGTGTGCTTTCCTCCTCGGATTTAGCGCCAGAAACAGCAGCGAGTTCGAAGAAGGCGAAACAGTACCTGCAGACGATGAAGGATGTGCGCGTCGAGAAACTCGTGATTATTAACCCGCCTGTTTCGTTTAGGGATACGGCGGAGATTAGGGTGGAGGAGGAGGGCGCGAAGGAGAGGATGGTGCAGGTGAAGTATATGGAGAAGGTGGGGGCGAGGGCAGCGTGGGCGGTGGTGAGGGATCCGGGGGTGGGGGTTGCGAGGGGGTGGAGGGTTGGGTAAGTGTGGTGTGAGTGTGCGGAGGGGTTTTGGGGAGGGGTTTTGGGGAGGGGTGGCGATGGCGATGGGGGGTCGATATTGGGATAGATGGGGGTAGATAGAGGATATCGAGGGGGTTGTATAGGTAGATACAAACGTAGTGATGGGTAGTGTAGGTGTACATTATTTCGTGGGCGACAGCATAAAACCATTCCAATCCCAAAACAAGCACCACAATATCAATCCACCTCAAATTTGACAGTCTTGGGCTTTTCCCAGTGTCTAAATAACCGTCTTATCATCATCAATCCCAAACTGCATTATGTTTTTTTCACTTTTTTAAAATGCTACTTACTACTGTACCCGGTAAAAGCGCTGGCAATAAAAATCGGCCTTGGCTTTCGTTTCTGCATTTTGTGAATAAGGGACTATTATTGTGATGATGAAGGACGAGGGGGTTGCTTCGTGCTTCTAGAGGGTTCTTATCTTGTGCTTTACTCTTGTTTCTTGTGCTGACATGGTTGGGGGAGTTGTGGGGGGGATGGGATTGTCCATGTAGGAAATTTGGGATGTATGAGTATCATGACTCGAAAACAGTCGTTAGAATTATGTCAAAGCGGAACGCAGCACTCTCCAAGCAAGCAGGTCTCATTCTCAGTTCTAATTGTTAAAGGCCGCTTCGCTTCCACAAACCGTTACCAAGCGACATCCGCCCCGTAGAAAAATCTGTATGGAAGCCGCCGTTCCAGCAAGAAGCAAAAAATGGATGAGATTAGCAGGGACTCCCTTCGCTATGCCCCCGTCCCCTGCACATTGGAGTAAAGCAAGAAGAAAAGAGGAAAGACGGCAAGCAACGCAGCGATCTTTTCCAGCCATAGCTTAGCGCCTAAATTGCTTTTCCGGAAGAGCCTTCTTGGAGATAAATGAAGGAAAAGAAAAGTAGTTCAGTCATCAATCTCAACCACACTCGTCTGCCTCTTTCTCTCATTCTCCGTCTCCCTTCCCTTCTCCTTAGGTCGTCTCGGCCTGATCCCAACTTCTTCGTTCTCCTGCCCCGCCGCTGGATCTCTCGCGGGAAGTGCGTCATGACTCCCAATATGCTCAATTTCCTCACAAAGGCTCTTCGGCAGTGCTGAGGAAGGAAGTTCGTCATGGCTTTCACTCTGCTCTGTTTCTTCACGGGGTCGTTTAGGGAGTATGGGCGGCGAGGAAGGGGGTTCGGCAGGGTGGGTGAGGGGTTGGGAGTCTGCGATTTCGGAGGCGAGGGTGGGGGAGGAGAGGGAGGCGTCGGGGTTTTGAGGTTGGAAGGAGGGATTTGGGACTGTAGGTTGGCTGTCGATTATTACGATGGAAGGGTCTTTTGGGAGTGTGGGGGCGGGAAGCGTGGGTTCGAGGTGAGGTTGTGCAGGTTCGGTTGCTTTGTCCTTGGCAGATAATTTTGTAGGTCGATCAGTAGCTTTGCCCGACTCCTGCGAGTCAATTGTGAGTGCGCCTTGCAAAGCGTCAGCTCTTGTTTTCACGGTTTTCGAATCTGCATCTGCCTCATGGAGTCGATTTGAGGCGCTAGGCACTGTCGCCAATTGACGGTTCGTCTCATCGGGCTGAAGGGGATCGCTAGACGGATTTGGCTCAGGCTCTTTTTGCTGCTTGTCGACGACTTTGCCGGCCAATTTTACCTTCTCCCTCTTCTCCTGGAGGCGTTCGTTCTCCTGCTCAATGTGAAGGGTTTGGATCAATGTCCGTAAGCTGGTACGCATCTCGCTTGGATCCATCCTCGGCCAATCCTTCTTGATATCATACTCCCGTTTTACGACCTTCTCAACAAACTCCTTTGGGCTCTCAAGGAATTTGTCCATGTACCCAAGCAGGAATAAACCACAATCACTGAAATTATCCTGTTGAGGTATCTGCTTTGCTGTCATGCCTTTTAAATGCGATTCATCGAATTCCAATCCATTTCGCTTTGCTATCGCTTCTTCACGCAGGTAATGTTTGAGGATCCTGATAGTCGGCGGATGAGCGGCTCCAAGTGAGTCAAAGGTGATGATGGCTGGTTGGGTAGCGTCAATCTTTTTGACTGGTGGAAGAGACTTCCGCTTCCGTTTCTTCGAAACAGAAGCTTTTGAGCATGGGTCTTCAATGGTGGGTTCGTTCTTTTTCGGCTCGGCTTGTGCTTCTTCACGTGCGTCTGCTGCTTTGGGTGCTCCTGCACCCTCCAGAATTGACGATTCCGTAATATTCCCCTTGAGTTGTGCATCAAGCATCTCCTGGTCCTCCTCTCTCGATTCATTGGCCGTTAAGATGCCGGCGCTGAGATCCATTCCGCCATCTTTTTGCTTATTCGGTAAAGACTTTTCTGCCTCCGTCTCTAGACTCATGTCTGCAAACGATGCGGTGGGCTCTTGCTCTTGAGGCACGTCATCCATCAAGTCTGGAATAATAGCGCGTTCGACAAGAGCAGCTGGAGTAGTGACTGGGTCAACGGACTCCGCAGGTCTTTCATTGGGAGCCTCGCCGGCGCTTTCAGGGTCAGAGTGAGGCGGTGCCACGATGTCATCCTCTTGAGCGGCCGGATGTTGAATGAGTTCAGGCAGGTTACAAATAATTGCAACATACCAATGAGCCGATTCGTTTATAGGCACAACCACGTAATCATAGGTAAAAAGATCGATACCTCTTGTCCACTTCTGGACACTCTCGTAATTGATCGGCTTCTTCCCCCTTTGCGTGTTTGTGAGACTCGCAAAGAAGAACGTGTTGAAGAAGTAGACTTTCCTCAAAAGCTCCGGCGTATTTTCTTCCGCTTGGTGCTCGAGAAAGCGAAGATAGAATCCAATGAGGTTATCATTAAGATATTGTCCTTCATCCAAGCGCTCAAGATCAGACCATTCGACAGTAGTCTTTTTCTTTCCGACTTTAGGGTAAACCAGAGATTTGGCCCAATGGGTACCCAGACCGAACTTTTTTGAATACCTTTCTTCTTCTGGGAAGTCATCAAATATCGGAGACTGCTCTTTCGGCTTTCTGAATCTTGCACGTGTTTCAATTTGCGATTGAGGAATATGGGAGTTCTGAGCTTGACTATTCTCAAGTATACTATCCAGCCTTGTTAGATGATCTACTTCGCCATTCATAGTATCAATCCCGGGATTGCTTGTATCGTCTCCTAGGATGTCTTTGAAGATTGATGCAATTTTGCTCTGGGCCTTTGGCGCTTGCGAAGTAGAATCTTGGTAGCTTCCACCGGTCAATCGATCAATTGTTCGAGGTCTCACACGTGGACGCTTAGAATTACTATGCTCCAATGCCTCTTGGTCTCCCGCCTCATCACGTCGCTGTTTATTCCTGGTAGCAAGCTGCACATCTTCGGGCACCTGCGCCACGACGGGGCGAGCAAAAGATGAGGCCTTACTATGCTGAGCTATGTTATTGCTGAACATTCTTTCCATTGTATCCCGAGGTTTGCTCGCTACCTTGAGTTCATTGCTCTCTTGTAGCCTCGCGATCAGATCACGAGAATGCTTTTCGGAATTAACTTCTAGGTCTAATTTAGTATCGTTGTTACCGCTTTTAGACGACTCGAAGCGCATTTTCCCACCGGACTCCGCCCAAAAGACCTTAAGTAGCTTTTTTGGCTGGATTCGAAGACTGGTATAGCTGGTTGCAAGGTTTTTGCCCTCATCTAAAACGACATAAGATTGGGTGTTCTCGTCAAACTGGAGGCCAAGACTGTTCGACCTCTTCCATTGTCCAGCAAAACTAATGCCGGCTAAAGGGATACCCCAGGACGCCTTCTTCTCTTTGTCGTAGGATGAGGTCTTTTGACCTTGACGTTTTGCACCAGAGTTAGAGAATGTAGTTGGGGGAATCATACTTGGCGGTAGGCGCAACTCCCTTTTCGGAGAACCCAAAGCCTTCTGGGTGGATGATAAATCTTTCGTAGGACTATCGCGGCGTGACCTTGGCTGTGGGGTCATCCGCCTTCCTGGAGATCTGTTCACAACAACTCCTACCGTGGTTGCACTATCAAGCTCATCAGAGCTACAGCTCATGTCCATACTTCTTCGCTTGCCGTTGGTATCCCTGAATAGGTTTGCAAGATTTCCATCTTGAGATTTCGGGCCATTTTGAGCTCTGACCAGGGAAGGTTGTGTCTCAGGGTTTTCGAAATGTCTTGAGCGTTCCCCATTATCCCGTAGTTGAGAAGGCTTATTAACGCCCTCAGCAGCCGACGTAATTTTCGTCGGGTCTCTTGCGGTCCCCCGATAGGCTGGCGGAGGCCTGTGCTTCTTTTTACCCTCCACTGATCCATCGGCCCTCGAAAGATCGATTGGATTGGACTTTGATGAAGCGGAATCTATTGGTATTCCAAGGGTATTAGATGATGTAGGGAAACGTGGCTGGAATCTGTCGCCACGATACTTAGTCTTTTTCTTGGCACTGCTATCCATGATGTTCTCAAGTAATAGATATTCTGTAACGCGATTGTTGGTAAGAGACTTTCCATTGACGTACAGGGCCGAACCCAGACTTTTACTTGAGGCTGGTTTATTTGATTTATCGTGAGATTGCAGACGCTCAAGGGTATAATCCTCTGGGTTCAGACTATCCAGCTCTTTGTCGGCAGTGCTCTGAATTGGATCCGGAGAATAGGTTGATAGCCCTGTTTTCCGTCGCTTGGCATCAGGTATCAAGATGTCAAGGTCCAATATCTGAGGGGCCTTTCCAACATTATCGCCAACAACAACTTGAGTTTCCAAAGCTCGTCTCTTACTCCCACCGAAGCCTCGCGTAGTTGAAGGTTGCGCATTTGAGAGAGGCACCTGTGAGCTAGTGTGGAGAGTATTTCTGGGTTGGAAACCACCACCAGGAATCTACATAAAATTCGTCAGCATTCACCAAAAAATTGGACAGACAACATACTTTTCCTGCCATACCCCACACCACACGTTTTGCCGACCTGGCTATAGGTATGGCATCTGTGTCCCGTAAAGTACTGCCAGTAGAATGAGTTAAGAGTAGATTCTCAAGAGACCGGGATATAGTCATACCGATGTTGTCCAAGGTATTGGAGCTCGTCCGCAGAGGTTCCGGACAATCTCTGGAATTTGAAGCTTGCTTCAGTCTGGCTTGGGGTTTCTGAACCATGAACTGGAGACTGGAATTGACAAGAAGCCAGAGAGTTGGGGTACACTGTATCATTCTTTGTCCTGGCTTCAAAAACTTGTTTCGGTCGGCGCGTTGACGTTTGCTGTGAGAATGATATGTGATCAGTCCCAAAAGCCAAGTGCGGGATTATCTCCGCCAATGGAATTCTTAAGTCCGAGGCCAAATTACTGCTCCCTCTCTTGCAGACTCCCGCACTCATTTGTGCTGTTTCAGGCGGTGCACCGATCAGGAATCCCCCTAAAGATATATCATAGCTACGGGATCAAAAGACGCTCTGTGTCGCTCACCTAAGCTTAGCTGCCTTTTTCAAAGCGGAGTATGTGAGGAAGAAAGCAAGTTTCCGTATTGAAGATATATGTATGACCCGTTTGACTGACATTGAAATAATGATAGTAGTCACGTAAATGATATCAAGATGATATTAGAAGTTCTAGCTGAGTGAAACGACAGGAAATAGAGTGAAGTCATCGGATGAAGGTCTTCGGCATGAAATGGTTGAGGTTTTGGGCTTGGACTTCTCACATCACATCACCAACAATGTTACACAATGGTTGATCTGACAGCGATTAGTCTCATATAGCGATCAACGAGCGACCGTCTGTTTCTCGTAACATGGTCTCAGCGCTATGAACGCGAGAACCAGGTATCCAATAAGCGTAATATACAACATATGGGCTCAATGGGGATTCGTGCAAATGCAACCATCCAAAGATGCAACAAGGATGAAAATAACCGCCCACGACATATATGCATTCGCTCAATTCATCAATAATCGTACAGCTAATTCTTTTCCCTTGCAGGTCATAATGACGGTTGCTTCACCTTCTCTGCATTGGATTCGTCAGTCTGGGTATCACGCTTCTTGCTCAACCCGTGGTGCGGACCTGTGCCGGCACCTTTCTCCTGACGTGCTTGTTCAATGGCCGAACGTTGTGCAATGCTATCGTCATGGCTCTTCCAGACAATGTTGGTATCGGGAGGAAAGACAAGAAGGCGCTTGATAGTCTCACTTGCACAGCGTTAGCCATTGTCGACAGATTAGAAGAGGGGCCAACGCACCGAATCTTAATGTTTCTTCCACCATCAATCCTCGTCCAGACGCTAAGCACATCCTCACCACTTCTCACACTTAGGACGGCACCGCAGACTTCCTCCCCAGCCTCAGCGAATTGATCGCCGACAATCGCAAGCAAGAGATCCTCCCAGTATCTGTCCGATACCCCTTTTTTCAACCTCACAATCCATTTTCCACCCCTCTTGTTTTCCTCATCCTCCCAAACAGGCCGAATGCCTTTCCTGAAGATGTGATAGTCGGACACTGAAGGAAGCGTAGAAGGGCGCTTAAGATGAGTGTATACCGTCCAAAAGGCTTCAGCGGTGGAGAACGATACTAGTGGTATTGTTGACTTCTCGTAGTCCGAATATTTTGACGTTGGCGGTCTGTACCAAACGATCCAGGTAGACTTAAGAGGATGTTCTGATGCTGCGCTAGACGATCTGCTGGTGAGGGATGATGTTGAAACCTTCGGCTTGTTATCTGCCCCTTCCTTCTCGCGCTTCTCGCCCGGTGTGGAGGGAACCGGATTGCCAAGTTCCAGGGAAGTGCCAGGTGTTTTCGGAGTCTTGGCGGAAGACCCAAAAGACGCAAATGCGCCTGATCCAAGCCCAAAGGCGGAAGAGGCACCGGTTGTAGGAGAGGCGACGGTTGTAGCGGACAAGGGGGAAATGCCGTTGAAAGGGTTAGATTTGCCGCTAGCGGAACCCTCACCGCCAAATCTTTTCGCGGCGGAATAGGGACGGGGGGAATCGGTTTTGTTGACCTCTTTATTGGTACTGTTTGAATTGGACGTAGACAGGGAGAGCTTGCTGGAGCTTTTGCGTCCGTGGTCAGTAGATTCGCACGTAAAGAGACCCGCTGAATACCCACTTGGAGCGGCGTTGCCACAGGTTGTCCATGAATACCGTTTATAGAAGCGATATTAATTCAGAGCGATTGAGGCAGTTGAAAGGCCGCATATGCTCGTGGTGCAACGGGTGGTAGAATTGGGGGGGGGTAAAGAAGCGGTACAAAGCAAATTTTGCCTGTTGTGTATGACTATGCTGGTGACAGTTTTGACAAGTTAAGAATGGATCTTTGAGGAGTTACAGGTCAGCAGTGCGAAGAAGTGTGTTTATGCGGGGGGTGTAGTACAGAGTTGGAGAGAAGGATGTATAAAGGTCAATCATGAAAGCTCTCGAGTGAAGGATTTGGCCGGCCGTCAGGTACGGAAATGTTTAGCGGCATTTCCCCACTAGAGTCTAAATTGGACCCCTGTCACTGTCAAGTCTGTCAACTTCCGTCGGTTTTTGTTTTCCCTTCTTCTTCTTCTCCTTCTTCTATAAACAAGACCACCAACTCAAATCATCACCAGCTCGAACTCAACTCTTTCTACTCAGCTGGCGACTCCGATGTGTAGGTCGAGAGTACGCCCAACCCGCTTCTAAAACCGTCATCACGAGGGCCGCCTTGTGCGAGCTACCCATGATGCGGTGACGACCTGAATATCGGGACATCCTATCATCTTTGCTGCCAGGACACCTCCATACGTTGGGTCATGAGGCCTCTCAGGTCAGTGGAATTTCTCTATAATCTGTTGCTCTTTTGCATTTATATGAAGACACTACAGCTCTGGTAATCCGAGAGCTCAGCCGCGTGTACACTCTTGCTTTTACGCTTGGCGCTGGTTGGGTATGAGGTTGAAAGGCAAAGACTGATACGAGGACAACCTGATCAATTATACCTGTTTACTTGGCCCAAGCAGCACTGACTTCTTCAAGTAGATGCCCTACAATCTCGTATGTGACTAGGTGCACAAGCACTTCTTTGTCTGAGGTATACTCTTTTGGGGACCGGTAAGAATAGGTAAACTGTTATTAATCTAGCTTCCATAGAATCTGGAGACTAGATCTTATGCAAGAGAAGCCAGTCTTCATCCTCGCCATTGTCGCATGCAATCAGTCTGGGCAAACAGCAAGAGTCGCCAAACCTTAGAGGAATTGCCCCCTCAGCCGCTCATAATCTGAGCACTACCGCCATATGCCCTGTTACGACCCCAACCATTCCATGACTCCCTTCTGGCCTGCAACAACCCTCTTCTTTCTCTCCTTTTCCCACCTCTTTACACAACCCCTACAAGCCACCATCCCACAAACCTCGACCTCGCACACCCAGCTCTGCTCTTCTGCGATTTTCTCACTGCATCCCCAGCATTTAATAGTCTTCTCCTCGATCTTATTCTTCGTTTTCTGCTTATATCCCCTTTCGCCAATGGCCTCAACCCCACGCTCCTTGAAGAGATGCCCGTCCAGGAGGCAGTGGTGCCGACCTTGACTTCGATGCGCCTGTTCACTGTTCCTCGAGCTTGAGACACCTTCGCTTTCGTGCTTTGGCATCGAAGCCCTCGCTTTTCCTCCATCCCAGTTGGTCTTGTTTTGCTTGTCCACTTCCACTCCCCTCACCTTCTCCAATTGCTCTCCCCTCCCCCTCTCTATCTGCTCCTCCCCCTTCTCCAAAACCAGCTCCCCAAAAACATCTTCCCCATCAACCACAATAGGATCAAACCCTCCCTTTCCCCAACTACTTCCCCAAAGACTATCAAGCGTCGCCCTAACAGCCAGCCTCCTCTCCAGCTCATGGATGCTCTGCCCCTGAACCGATCCCACAGGCGACAAGGTACCGATATCAGACACGCTATCCTCGAGATCGCTGCTATCCAAACCTCGAAGTCCCAACCCCTCCACTCGCATACCGTCACCTGCCCCACGGTCCTCACCCACCACCGCCTCCTTGCGCACATCACCACTTCCCCCACCATCCGCACTCATGGTGTTCAGATACTCGCTAACGGAAAGCGGAGAAGGCGATGGCGCTTTCATGGGCTCGGGACTGCGACTCGGTGATGCTGGAGGCGGGAGGTGAGGTTTGTGCGTCATGGCTGATTCATGGAATGGATTTTCCAGCTTTTCTCTCTTCTGAGCGAGAGATGCTCGCGGGGGTTTGGACATTTTGCCTGTTTTGTTTTTTTCCGTGTAGGGGAGTGTGGAAATGAAGGTTGTGTGGTGGAGGTGGAGATGGAGGTGGAGATGTTTTTTTTGCACTTATATGTGAGAATCAAGAAGTGAGTCAAGGATGCGGGTTCGTTCTTCACATGGCTTTGAGTGAATCGAAACTCAGCTCCCCTCTTGTTTGAGGATAGTATGCTCAAAAGCAAGCTGCGTTAGATATTCACACCTAAGCCATAGATGCTAGTCATACATCCCTTGCTTCTAATTCAACCCCCGAGTTATACCAGCGCCAAAGCCCTCGACAGCCTCTAAGCGCAGAAGCCTCGCATCGCACCAGAAGCAACACCAGTCGCTATGCCCACCCTTCACTTTTCGTAACACTCCCATAACACATCCTTCAACCATCGCTTTCCCCCCTTCGCCCCACCTCACCTCACCCATCCCCATCCTTATACCTCGTCCCATCCCTCAGCTCATGCACCCCATACTTGCCGCCCAGTTTCCCATCCGTATACGTAGTCCCATCTCGCAACTCGTGCCTGACAAGCCGCCTTGTGCGTCGCGGACTCGGGGTGCTGGTTTCATGCGATGTTCCCCTCTCTTCTCTGTTCTCGTCTTCTGAGCCAGGCTCATCGACCCAGGTAGTTCCGTCCCGCAGCTCATGCCGAACGGCCGCCCTTGTCTTCATCGGACTCGGCGTAGCTGTCTCCCTTCTCCCGTCCATTTCCTTCGGCTTCGGCTTCCCTTTCTCCTTGGGCACAGCAGCTTCCAAAATTTCTCGTTTGTCGCTGGAAAGACTTGCCCACCAGCCCCATAAACCTCTCACAAATCCTCTCTCCTCAGCTGCAAATTCCACTGGTGGGCCCTTTATCTGCACTTCCTTTCCCTTTCTGAAGACCGCCCAGGCGCTACTGTCCGTGCTTAGCAGCATCAATTGCTTTGCCTGGCTCTGCGCTTTGAAATTCCGGAGCAGGATTGCATCGCCTTGTGCCACATCCGGAAAAGCAGATTTATGGGGACGGAAGATACGGGTGGTGGTGATGGGAGGTTGGGACGAGGCGGAGGAGGGATCGGTGATGTAGAGGGATTGGTAGAAATCTTTCGGACCGGTTTTGGCTCGAGTAGGGGTGGTGCCGGAAACGATAGTGGCGAGTACGTCGGTGGGGGTGTCGAAGTGTGCACTGAGATTAGAAAGAGGAGCAAAGTAGGAGAGGGTGGTTCGGAAGCCGGGGTGCTGGGTTGGTTGAGGGGCAGTGGGTGGAGGGGTGGAAGGCAAGGTTTTGTGGAGCCTTGGGGACTGTCGTAGGGTTTGAAGAGCGGGCGCTACGGAAAGATTGTCTTTCCGATGCTCTTCGTCATCCGAGGCAATTTGTCCGGTCGAATGCTCGCTGTCTACGCTGTCGCTGTCGGTGTTAGGGATAATTTGGCTGGATCTTTTTGGTGCGAACCACGGGCTTGCGGCATTAATACTTCTGCGAGTCCGTGGTGACTTGGATGAAAGACTTCTTATTTCTTTCAGCCTCTCCACAAATGAGCGTCGTTTTGGAGTAGTGGGGAATAAGTTGGTAGCAGAGGCATTTTGGGTCAGACTTGGTGTGGGTAGGTCTTGGTCTCCATGGAGAGTTTTTAATGATAAAGATGATTCTTCCGATAGCAACTGTGTCTGCTGCGTTGGATTGGGAGTCAGAAGCTGAGTTTGGAGCTTTTGATCACTTGCGGGAAGCATTTCCAATTTCTCTCCATCGATATCTTCTTTCACTTCCTCGCTTGTTTCCTTAATTTCCTCTTTCATCTCCTCTTTGACCAGTATTCCAAATTCCGGTTGGACCTCAATATCTGGATATTGAGAATATGGGGGTTTTTCTTGAGACAACTGGCCTATCGCAGCGGTCTTTTCAATCGCTGTGACCGATTTCCTGCTCGCTGCAAACAGGTCAAGTATATCTGGAAACTCGTCGTCAGGACTATGCAGTGCCTCGTCTATAACGTTGGAGATATCGGTGACGGCGTCGATAGCAATTTGATCATTGCCCGCTTTACCCAAGCGATGCAGTGAAGTAGTGTTTGTCGTGGGTGATCCTTTGTCACTAGTGATGTGCAACTGAGGTTCGACGGTCTCTATATCCACAGGGTTCAAGCCTTGCAATGGAGGCGGAACCTTGGCTTGAGCTTCTTGATTTGTCTCAAGGTATTTATCTCCAAATGATGGTGTTCCATCCCCGGTGTCCTGTGTAATCATGAAACTGGGTTCTTGCAATGTATGCTGAATTTCAGTCTTGGGTTGAAGGTCTTCCGGCTGAACGTTTTCTGACTGAATGTTTTTCGGATAACCTTCGTCTTCATCCTCACTTTCAAGGTCGATGATTTCAACGTTCGATGCCCTTGGCGGGATACTTGGTGTGTCCATGGCTTCTCCCTGACCCTCTACCACTGCAAATGGTCTTGAGAGGTTTTTCTCAGATTCACCGAGTTCTGCCTTTGCGTCGTCTTGAAGGCCTACGGGATTGGCTTCTACACTGCTGGAAGACGGTGCAACATGGACATCGATGGCATGGTCCTGAACGAGTCTTTGCGCAACGTCTAGAAGGAAAGATTCCTTTTCGAGTCCGCCAGTGTCAATGTCTCCGTGTGGCCTCCGTCTTGCATCAAACATTTGTCTTTGAGATTGACTGGAGGAGGCTACCATGATTTCACTATCGTTTGAAGTTTCTGCTCCCTCGTCCTCTCCGACATCGTATTCCATGGTGGGATCTTTGATCGTGTTGGCCACCTCAGCCTCTGGAGAGATCTTCCTATCCCCAGCGTTATTTCTAATGGCACCTGTCTTCACAACATCTGCCTCTACACTTTCGCTTTGAGTATGTAGGAGAGGAACACCCTCGACATTATGTCTGGTATCATCTTCGGCATCAGATTGATTATTGATGGGTTCTCGCCTTTCCTTGGTGGGAGTGACAGAATTCGGAGTCGATCGACTCCGAGAGAAAGCCGACCCGTCCAGACCGAAATAAGATAGTCCATTCGGGCTTTCCGCATCCGCAGCTGATATATGACCGTTTTCGAGCCTCTCCGACACGCGCTCTTGGTATGGTTCAGTGAGAGACAATTCTCTGCCCTCAGCTTCACTTGCCGTCCCGTTGGATACGATTGAGGATTCAAGCTCTCCATCAGAGCTTATAGACAAGTCGGAACCCCCGACACTGGACTCTTCGTCCATTCCGCGCTCAGATAAGTCGTCATCTAAATCTTCATCAGATGTTGTTGGCTCTGCAGAAGTCCCTTGCATCAACGACAAGCCTGGAGTTTCCGCCAGCTCCAAGGACTCTGGAGCTGGGGACAGGACCACTGAGGCAGCAGCCTCGAATTTCTCGGCTAGTGGAGATTCTTTTGAGTCAATGATCGAAGCCTCGTTGACCGTTGCACTCATAGGAGCAGACGGTGTATCTCGGTTCTCCGTTAGGCCGGATACCATCGGTTCGTCTTCATCAAAGCCTCCTGTAGTACTTTGCAGAGACTCTTGGGATTCTGTTACTTCCTCGCGTACGCTTCTGCTGCCAAGAGTATCCGCGTGCTCTGCTATAAGCTCACCTATACCAGAAGTAAGTAGTAAAGGCACCAGTTCATTCTGCGCTTCAGGTGTACCTTGTAGGACCTCTCCAGTAGCATCTTCGCTTTGCTCCAAAATACTGACAGTTTTGTTTGCTTTCTCACTGGAACGGCCAGAGCGATTACTTTGATCCTCTTCGATACCCGCTCCTTCATTTGACTGATCCTGTACAGGGCTGAGGCTTTTCGGAGACAGGCCTGCGCTAACTTCTACTTCTCCAATAACGGCTGCCGTTGGCTCGGTTGCAGGGGCGTTAATAGAATGTGCCCCCTTTTCTGGACTCGGAGTTCTATCCGCAAACCTCCATTGACCGCTTTCTCGCCCAAATTTGGTTCTCTTCCTTCTCTTGTTCTCTTCGGAGTCACTCTCTTCCTGAAAAGGGTCATACTGCAGGTTCGAGTGGTTTGTGGACATACGGCTGCGCTTGAGAAACGCTGGGGAAGACCATGTCTCGGTGTAATGTAGCTTAGGGAATGTAAATACACTGGAGGAAGAAGGCGTATGAGGCGGCGTTGGTGATAGGGCTTGCGGGGTTGGGGAAGGAGCCGGGTGGTCGATATCCAACAGCATGGGCTCGTTCGATTCGCGCTCAATCTGACGATTTTTATCAGAAAGTGCCTTTACTCGTAATTATAGGTTCCATACCTGAAAGGCCAGGCGCTCCCCAAACCGCAGCTCCCATTCCACGCCATTTCCCAGAGTTCTTGGTGTAGACTCATCCTTCGCCCATTGCACTCCTACTAAACACAAGCTAACCTGAGCCCCAATTGTTATACCAGCTCTCGCAACGGCCGTCGCGCTTGAGCCTGTGAAATGAATTCGGACTTGTCCTTTGTGTTTTCGCAAACGGAAATCGGGCTCCACAAGCAGCAGACTGAGTGTTCTGTTGGATGAGGAGTATGGCCATATTAAAGTCACTATTCCTGCGATCGAAGTGTGCTGTGTTTCGAGGGAAGGTTTCAAGTCCGCGATTGGAACCCTTTTCTGTATTTCGTTCTGTGGTTCCGCCGGAGGTGCCATGGTCAGCTTTCAGTTGACTTTGCAGGGACCATGATGTCCTGCAATGCACCAAACTTCACGTCAATAGTCCTGACTCAAAATGCTCTTTGTTGACGGAATGTGAGCAGCATAAAGGTAGAGTAGAATATTCACCGAACCAAAGTCAGAGATGTCGAGTACCCATAACCATACGCCAAGCCCGCCTTGACAGGTCCGGATGCGGCCGAGGGCGGGGCGGAACTTAAATTGCGCTACTCTAACCCCCCCCCCCTTTCGGAGGGCTCGTCCTGACCATCCACAAAAACATGCACCGCTTTGCTTTCTTCGACTCTAGATTGTCATCATCATGGCACCAGATTTCTCCTTGACTTATACTATAAAGCGAATGAATGGTCTTGACTGTTTTATTCTTCACTACGTCATTAACACTGTTGTATATTCTGCTTGTATCTAATTAGACTCGTCTTATTTGATTCTTATATCAGAAACGCTTCCTTCCTTTAGCCATGGACTTCACACGCTTCAAAGATATCAGACGCATCGCCATCGTTGGGGGAGGACCTGCGGGTATCGCCACCGCAAAGTACGTCATTGGTCTGTTTCCGCGAGCGCCTGTGCCGGAGCAAGTGCTAAGTCCGTATCAGATATCTCGTAGCAGAGGACCACTTTACGATGATTGATGTTTTTGAACAACAATCTTCGGTTGGTGGTGTCTGGGTTTACTCGCCAGATACCCCAAAGGTCAAAACGGAAGTTCCGCAAACGAATCCATTTCAGCCACTCGAGGAGCCAACATGGCATTACAGAAAGGGAAAAACTCTAGAGGATAGTAGAGTGGCTCGAGAACCTACATTTATCTCGCCAATGTACGACCGTCTTGAGACGAATATCCCACGTTGTCTCATGAAATTCTCCGACAAGCCGTTCCCTAAGGACGAGCAACTATTTCCCGGACACGAATCTGTGCTTCGATATCTTGAAGAACATGCAGAAGACGTTATGCATCTTGTACAATTTAACACCCAAGTATTAGACGTCAGCCGGAGACTTCTGGACGGCAAAAGAGAATGGTCGGTCAAGACTAAAAACTTAATATCCAAGAAGATCACTGAGAAAACCTACGATGCCGTCGTAATAGCGAGCGGGCACTACAAAGTCCCCTTCGTACCTGAAATCAAAGGTATCAAAGAATGGAACAAGGCCTATCCCGGAACGATCTCCCACTCGAAATTTTACAAAACCCCCTCAGACTACTGCGATAAAAAGGTCCTCATAGTCGGCTACTCCGCCTCGGGCGTAGATATCGCCTCCCAAATCAGCACCCTCAGCACCCACCCCCTCCTCATCTCCCAAAGATCCCCCTCCCTCTTCTCTCCATCAACCCCACCCTGGGCCACCCCCCTCCCCGAAATCATCGAATTCCTCCCCCCTTCCCCAACGCACCCAAGAGCCATCCGCTTCGCAGACAACCATACCGAATCCCACATCGATGCAGTTCTCTTCTGCACCGGCTACCTCTATTCCTTCCCCTTCCTCTCCTCCCTGCGCCCGCAACTCATCCACACTGGCGAGCGCGTCCAAAACCTCTACAAGCACCTCTTGTACACTTACGACCCCACCCTCTCTTTCATCGGCCTCCCCTTCCCCATCATCCCCTTCCGCACCTGCGAGTCCCAAGCCGCCGTTATCGCGCGCGTCTGGTCCGGCCGTCTCGACCTCCCCTCTCGCTCCTCCATGTCCAGCTGGGAAAACGGCCGCGTAGCTGACCAAGGCTCTGGAAGGAGATTCCATGCTTTGAACTTCCCGCAGGATTTCGACTACCATAACGCGTTATGCGATTGGGCGATGGAAGCGAAGCGGCCGGAGCAGGGGAAGTTGCCGCCGAAGTGGAGCGAGAAGGAGAGGTGGGCGAGGGGCAGGTTTCCGGCGATTAAAAAGGCGTTTGTGGAAAAAGGGGAGGGGAGGAGGGCGGTCAGGACGATGGAGGAGTTGGGGTTTGTGTATGAGCAGGGGGTAGGAGGATAATAACGAAAAAGAGAAAAGTTCGATGATATGAATGAATCGATTTTTCTCAGCCTTGGATCCCTCTCCCCTTTCAGTGCATCCCCCCATCCCCATCCCCATCCCCATCCCCACCCATCACCCATCATCCCCATCATCACCCCCCACCTATCACCTATCACCCATCATCCCCACCCCACCTACCCCACCCACCTGCTCCAACTCCAAAAGATTCCATAAACAAAAAAGAATCCAAAAAATAAGATAGCAGCGTCGATGGGGATGGGGATGGGGAGGTGGGGTATTGTATGAGAAGAAGAGGGGAGGGG
>JAABUO010000314.1_pt1 | contig 108040 bp, 99 predicted proteins | sample 5559291 | NCBI WGS metagenome assembly JAABUO01 (sample SAMN10711878, study PRJNA513372) | rock metagenome | isolation source: Antarctica rocks | place: Antarctica: Victoria Land, Finger Mt sud
CATATCTGGGCCAAACCTGGCTAGCTCGCTGGTTAGCCCTAATCATTACGCAGGGAACTCGCTAGCGTTCACTGCGAATTGATTAGGGCTTCAGCCTTGTACAGCCTTGGTACGCTCGTAACAGATGATACAATCAATGAAGATCAGAGTTGATAGTGCTTGATCTTTAGAGATAGCTATAACTGAATATTAAGAATACAGAAGAAGATTGATACAAAAGCTTCTATTTATGTAATGTTCAGAGACTGCGCTAGACTTGAAAGAAATGTGTTTGTGACATGAAAAGAATATGATGTAAATGAACAAGATATTGATGAAAGAAAAGAATGTTGAGAAAGAAAAAGAATGTTGAGCAAGAAAAAGAGTGTTGAGTCATATCTGAGTCATATCTGAGTCATATCTGAGTCAAACCTGACTAGCTCGCTGATTAGCTCTAATCATTATGCAGAGAACTCGCTAGCGTTCACTGCGAATTGATTAGAGCTTCAGTCTTGTTCAGTCTTGATACGCTCGTAACAAAATCAATCACAAATGACTTCAGAATCAGTTGAACAGATAATGCTTCTCAAGTATTATAATCGTATCATGAACTTGAATTCTGAGAAGATTATCATCGAAGCATGAAATATTTATCGCAGAGAAGAAGATGAAGATAACGCGATTGATGAATCTAATGATTCTTTCAAGACAGATTTGCAGAATGTTTTACGTTCTATTAATGTTTAGATGTTCAATATCATTTCATTTGAAGTTGCTTTTGCATTGTCAATGTATGTAGTATAATAACACAGTTACGAGATAATGCAAAGAGATAATGCAGTTCATAGAGTGTATTGCTATGCTAAATAACTTGATCTGATCAAGATATCACGAATGCTATTTTCATTGAGCACTCAACTGAATCTCAAGATTACGCATCAAAGTTTTCATGAGTATCAAATCTCTCTGCTGAAGAATTACTCGTTTGACATGAATAGCAAGAAGATTGCTATCTGCATATGTAAAGCATTATATCAGTAAGTGTTGTAAAACATCAATGATAATGCAAATGAGTAATGCACTTACTGACAAGAAATTCACATAGAAATGCTTTTGTGATCTTTTGAAGAGCAAGCAGTGTTGAAGTCTGAATTTTATAGTTTGCATCTCTCATTTTCTAACTCATTTTGTTCATATCAGTCTCATTCTGCATGATTTCGCGAACTATTCTTTCAAATGAGATCTTCGATATCAACAAATTTGCATCTCTCTGATAACGACGTATCTCTTGAAGTGCAATGATTTCTGACTTTCATTTTCTCTTTGACTGTCACGACAAATTAACTGTTAATAGCTTGATGCATTATCTGTTTGCATTATCTTCTGAACTTTATTGATCTTGCTTTCAGATAGAATCTTGAAGTCTGCTCTTGATTCGTTCGTGATATGATTATCTGATATCATATCATCACGAGTTGAGATTCTCAAATCATCACGCGATGCGTCTTTAGACTTTCGTTCTATATCAAGTCTGTCAGCAATGTGCAACAAGAAATGCATTATTTAAATGCATTATCTGTTTGCTTGCAACGAGTCATGATGTATATTAACTGACAATGATTTGAAAAATTGAGACTATCGAGTTGAGTGAAAGCAAAGTAAAGTACGATGTAAACAAGAGATGATGTGTAAACAAGAGATGATGACTGTTGACTGTGTTTGTAGTAGAATCAATATGATGAATGTTTTGATATTAGCACTAATATGATGAATGTGTTGATCGCAGCTCTAAGATGATGAATAAATTCTAACATTCAGCTTTAACTCTAATTTTATCTACATCTCATCTCACATCTATTCTAACTCTAACTTTTTCTACACTTCACATCTATTCATTGCACTTATTTATTGTGACTAAGTTCATTAGCAAAAGCACTTCAACATCACTATCAGATAAGAAGATTGTTATGCATTATCTATATGCATTATCATTGAGACTAATCAAAATCGCAGAATGTTCAACCTATCAATCAAGTCGCAGTCAATTACAAGTAGAAATCATGCAATAAGATGAAACGAAGATCAGAAAACTCTTTATATCAAACAGAGTGCAGATTGAATGACTCTTTATAAACAACTCATCAAATTGAGAAGCATCAGCGTTTATCAGAAAGTCATCAAAGCGAAGCAGATGAAAATGAAGAACAATATGCGAAATATGATCACGAATGATCGAGTGAAAAAGAATCTACATGATAATGCATTTGAATAATGCATATGTGTTTCAAAAGCTGATTGTATAATAGCTCAATGCTTCGAGACGAATTTGATGAAGAAGACGAGAAAGAAGAAGACTGTGAAGCGAGCGAAGCTCGAAGCGATAGTCATGAAGATGACGTTCAATACTACTTCTACTGTTGATGTATGTACTGTGTTTGATGTGAAAGACAAGACTAACGTATGCATTAAACTATTGCACAACAAGATGAACTTGGGAAAAACATGTCAAGATACATAATATCTACTATTGAACTAATTCAGCAACACATTTTACATCATGAAGAATTGAATGAATTGAAGATGACAAATGATTCAAATGTCATACAAGAATTCAACAAATTCATGAGCGCATTTTCGAATGAAAAAAATGCGATTGATTGAAAGATAGTTAATTCACTAGATTCATCAAATGATGAATCTGATGATATCATTAAGATTGATGACGATGACAAGAAGATGAAATTTAGCAAGAGAAATGATGATGCAAATATGATTGAGAACGAGAACGAGTACAAGAAGAAGTACGAGAAAAAGTATGAGAAGAAGAAGAAGAATAATGAAATAATAGTGATCTCAGATTAACAATAGTAAATAAACAAGCATGAACTTTCTTCAATCAATTGCATTATTCTATTGCATTATCAGACATTCAGATAAATATTAGTAGTACTTTGCTTCATGTCTTGACGAGTCGAGTCGAGTATTTTAAGTCAATACTTGATTTCAATCTTTTGACTCAACTTAAATACTTAAGTCAAGAATTCTGACTCAACTTGAATACTCAAGTCAAGAATTCAGACTCGAATTGAGTCTTGATGAGTTGAGAACTCAGCTCAATCTTGATGACTCAACTTGACGCGATCAGTTTAATCAGAACGCAAGCGAAGATCAAGTAACAAACTCTGCAGAAGAGCAAGAGCATCATCGAAATGCAAGCGAAGATCAAGCAACAAATTCTGCAGAAGAGCAAAAGCATCATTGAGACGTGAACGAAGCTTCTGCAGCAAATCTCGCAGAAAAGCAAGCATCGCAAGAAAATAAATCTGATCAAGAGACAGTATTCATCGACTGATAAACATGTTTCACAGAAGATGACATTCTTTTTCGATGTTTAAATTCTTTGTCTGCTGCTAGTTCAAGTCTGTCAAAGAGATTGAGACACTGATCACTGTGTAATACACATTGAAATACAGACATAACAACTTGCAAATACAATACACTTCAATCAACAATATACTAGCTTAGTCTTTAAGCTGTTATGCGCATCATGTGAGCGCAAATCTTCAACGTGAGCTAAAGTAAATTCATTATGTTTCAACTTCTACAGTATCACATTCACTGCATGTAACACAACTTAATCTTTCATTCATCTGCTCATCATACTTGATGTGAGTCTTTCAATTTGCTTTCATAATTACATAAAATCATGATTTAGCATCATATGTCTCTTTCAACAAGCATCATCATCAAGATCAAGATATATTTATTGAACTTAATCTTAGTTGATTGAATCTGCATATTTAATATCAGTTGAGTACACATCTAGTTTGTCACGTCAACTCATCTCACATAGTCGAATAGCAGCATCAATATTTCATCATCATCATTTATTTTATTGAACTGATTTTATTGACTCATTATAATGACTAGCTTACGTCTTAAAAAGAATATCACTATCAGATATCAGAATTCTCAACTTGATGACAAGTGTTCAACTTTCAGAAACATGACAGAGATTCTTAGAATCTTAAACATTGATAAATATCAGCTGAAAAATCTAACAAATCAAGCTGAGCAATGAACTGAAAAGCACACGTCTACACTCAAGCACATCAGATTTAATGAGAAGTCAGCTATCATTGATGAGCAATTAACATCGTTTCTGTACAAGATCAATACACTTATGTTCAATGACTTTGAAACAAATTAAATTTTCAACATTTTAGTCGTTGTAATTCAATGAATGCTTTACAACAGAAGATGCTCTGAACAGAGACACGTCAAAAAGATCAACATATTTTTCATTTACACACAAACTAGTTCTACATCATCTTCAGATGATCAATCATTCATCATGTCAGAATTCAGATTTATGAGAGTCAAAGCTCTTCAAAGAATAGAGAACAGACATGAGAACTATTCTTCAACACTATCATCGATTTCTCAAATGAGAATCTGAGTTTATGAGAACTTCTATCGTTGATTCTCAGAATCTCTGAATCTATCAAGAATTCAAGTCACATACAACTCTTGACGTTTCATCGATGATAAAAGTTCAAGTCACATACAATCTTCGAGAAATCTCACATGAATCACATGTAATCTCGCTTGTTTCATCAATGATGTTTGAGCTTAGTCTTCTAAGTATATAGAGAAAAATTTGCTTCTGTATTTCATAGTCTAGTGTTAACTTTCTATACAAATAAATATTACTAAGCTACTATCAAATTTGATCGTATTATCTATGCGCATATTCTCTAGTGTGACTGTGCATTTCTCGAGCTACTCACAATTTTAACACTCTACTTTATTGCAGAGATGATAGTTTGTACAATCAAAAAAAAAATTTCGTTGACTTGAACAGCAATTCTTCGAATATGACACTCAATCTTTGTAATGAATCTTAATCTTTTTTCATTCTTGAAACTTCTGCGTCTTTGACTCAAGCGATTATCATCACTGACATCGTAGATGTACTTTTCGAGCATCATGATCAAGATACGATCTCTCTTGATGTCATGATTTCATCTCTCGAAAGCAATATTCACATGTCTTTCAAGAGTGTTGTCTCGTCTACTTTTGTCATCTTTACAGAGCTTGCACTCGCTCTGCTTGATCAAATCTCTTGCAACAATAGAGAGAAGTTTCAATTGAACTCGATGAAGAGTCTTGCACAGCATTAAGTGATCATCATCGATATTATGATCTCATTGACTTGATCATCTTCTGATTTCACAAGCATTAGTTTGAAGAATCTATTAGAGACTCGTTGTCGTGCAACATTGAACGAAGACATCAGAAGCATTCGCGTCAATGTAAAAAGAAAAGAGAGACAGCGTATGCTGCTTCAGACAAGAATGAAAGTTGTTAAGCATGAACTTTTATTTGTCACTCTTGACGAAATTCAGAGCATTATCAACGACGTGAAAGTCTTGCAGAGACAACAGAATTATTTAAAGATGTGCATTTGACATGAGACGTTGTTCATTGAAAATATCACTTTGCTAGAAGATCTGAATCAAGCATTTTGCACATTGAACTTTGATTACTTTTTAACATGACAAAGTCATGCATCTGATCATCTTGAATCGAAGTTTCGCAAAAGAGTTATTGCTAAAGTCATAAAGAATTCTTTCGTCAATGATGATTCTTTTAAGAAGAAAACAATCATTTCTAAGATCATTCTCTTGAATAAGTTCTCAAAAGAAAAGAAGTTCAAATTCATGATCGACGAGAATCTAAAGTTGTTTTTCAGAAAACTAAAGTTGAACTTCATCAAGATGAACTACATCAAAAACAATGACAAGCTTGATTACATCACGAAATATGTAAAGATCACGATGACGCACTATCTTCAACAGATTGAGAAGACTGTTGAGAAGAAAGATTGTAGAATCACATGAGCGAAGTTTCTCAAGACTCTTCAGCAATGCTTGCTTGACGTGAAGTCACTTCAGAATTGAGCGAACGATCTATGAAATGTCATTATAAAAAGAAGCGATCAAACATGCATGTCGTTCTTTCTGAAACTCAACAAGACACATTTTCAAAATCGTGTTGAAATCATGAAGTCTGAGAAAGTGCTATTGTTCAGATTTCTGAGTGAACTACTCTTCTTGAACAAGATCAAGCTAATTGTACTAACTTTTACTCAATGAAGCAAGATATTCTGTCGAGAATTGATGAAGTACATTGACATGCAGCATGCTTTGAACTATGCTCAGCAGAATTAACAGTTGAAAACAAACTCGTCTCTTGAAAATCAATCACACAAGAAGAGTTTGCAGAGTCTCTCACAGAGAATCAATAGTCGAGAAAAAGAAGAATACTTTGATAATCAGCAAGAGCAACGAGAATCAGAATTGAGAAAAACAGTCTTTTGAAAGAAAAAATATCACAGAATCAGCGAGAAAACGTACGTCAGATGCAAATCTAGAGATCACGCAGAATTGAATTGTTCAAACTCATGATTCATCTTTTCAAGAGCTTTCTTCTCAAAAGCTTCTTCTGCTTCTAACAATATTCTCATTGTCAACGTCTTGAAAAAAGACTTAGCTTGATAGATTTCTCTTATCTATCGATCGCTCAAGAAAAGAGAGCAACTGAAGAGTATGAAGCTCAATGAGTCAACTCGATCAGTCAACTGTCTGTTGAACTGAACGCGTTGACAATGTTGAAGAACTTGAACTCAGTCACAACATCATTTATTCTCATAGTCAAGATCAAGTCAGAATGTTTCAATCTTCTTGAAACTTAAATCATGATGAACACTGAGTGTATGTTAAACGTGATTCATCACAGTCTCATGAAATGTTTAAATAAGATCGAGAATATTCATTCTTGAAAGTTCATGAGAATTTTCTTCAACGATAAATCAATGCAACTACATGAAACAATACTGCTTGATTTGAACATTCAGAACTTTGATAAGAGCAATCTATGCATCTTGAAGATTTTTATCGTTGTCGAATATGTTTCAGAGAATCTCATGTTAAATCTTTCATTCTTTAAGAAGCATAATTTCATTCACGAGTTTGTTCATTGATGCTTATGCTGAAGAATCTTGTATGCTCAGAATGAAAGAAAGAGACTATCTCATTGAAGAACAGTTTCAGAATCATTTTATGTGATGTTTAATGAAGCAAGACTTGCGTCAAGTCTTTTTGCATACAATATTCATTAATCTAGCTTCGTAAGAAAAGTTACTTTCAAGTCTTCTCATTGACGTAATCATCAGAAGAAATGAGAAGTCTCAAGCACTCAATTGACTCAGAATCTCAAGCAACAGAGCATCACAATACACATTCAATTGCTTCTAGATGCTTTGTACGACTCTTTGAGTTTCTCAATGACAGAAGAAAACTTTCGATTTACACAGATTGAGAATACAATAGTCGATCAATTCTTAAATGTTTCAAAAGAATTTGCAAATTTCGCAAATTTCTTCACTCAAAAAGTCAAAGTTCTTTCGACTCATGAACTTCATGATCATGCTATTTGCATCAAGAAGAGTCGTATCGCTTTTTGAAGTTCTTTGTACAATTTTTTTTGCAGTTGAACTCATTGCACAAAAGATGTATATCAAGAAACAGCTTTGAGCAAACATGATACAATATTTCATCTCTTCAGCTGAAACATTCATGCTCTTTACATTTAAAAAAGATGAAACGCTGCAATCGTGCGTTGATTATCAAGAGCTCAACGTAATCACTCTCAAGAATAAATGTTCTCTTTTGCTGATCAATGAAGCTCTCGATCATCTTACAGACATCAAGTGATTTATCAAGCTTGATATCAAGAACGCATTCAACAAACTTTGTATATGAAAAGAAAATGAATGAAAGACAACATTTCATACGAGATTTGACTTATACAAGTATCTCATAATGTTCTTTGATCTTATCAATGCATCGACTTTCTTTCAGATCTATATGAATCAGACTCTGTTTGAATTTCTCGACATCATTTATCTCATTTATCTGAATGACATTTTGATATTCAGCAAAATTCGCAAGCAACATGTTCATCATGTACAACAAATTCTTGACAAACTGCAGATTTTAAAGCTCTACATCAAGCTCTTCAAATGCAAATTCTTCAAGAAAGAGTTATTCTTTCTAAAATATAAAGTAAAAAAAAGAGAAATTTCAATAAAGAAGAATTAAATGCAAATCATTCAAGATTGATTACAATCAAGAATGATGAAAAAGATTCAAATGTTTCTCGACTTTGTCAACTTTTATCATCAATTCATAAAAAAACTATTCAAGAATAGCATCATTCTTGATCAATCATCTCAAAATGAGTCTCTTTTCTAATGGAAAGAAGAGACGAATTTTCAAAGAACAGATGAAGCGAATTGAGTTCATCAACAGTGCTTAAAACACTTTTCAGAAACTGAAAGTCATCTTTGCTCAAAACGTTGTTCTTCAGCACTTCAATTCTGCGAAAGTCATAAGACTAAAGATGAACGTCTCTGAATTTGCAAAGAGAATGATGATATTTCAACAAACAGATATCACACTTGAGAATCTACATTGACACTCAGTAATCATCTGATCAAGAAAGTGACAATTGATTGAATGAAACTATGATGCACATGATCAGAAAATGCTGATGATTGTCGAAAGCATAAATCATTGAAAACATTATCTAGAAAAGACTTGACATGAAATAAAGATAATCAATGATTATGCAAATCTTCAACACTTCATGACAACAATTAAGCTCTCTTGCAAACAAATGAAGTGAATCAACAGACTTACTGTGTACAACTTCAAGATCTTCTATTAAAAGAGAGCAAGCAACTTTGTCAATGACTTGTCAAGAAGACTCAACTATGAGAAAGATATCGATGCAGATCAGAGAGAGTTCACTCATGATCTAGCATACATGAGAAAACTCTTGAAGAATTTCTCGAATCAGTTAGCGTCAATGCTCGTCATTTTCATTCGACAGTTCAAGATTCTGAGCATCAAGAATCACAAAAAAATAGTCATCAGATCATTTGAAAAGATTATCAACTTATCAGCATTTGCAAGAAGAATCAGAAGAGTCTTTCAAACTTTGAAGAAACTCTCAACTGCTGACGAAAAGTCTCAATAATGATTTCAAAACATCATTATTTCTCGTCAAAAGAACATCTGTCTTTGCGAGAACAGTGAATCAACATTTACTACTGTCGCTGAAACTAAAGAAGATGTCTGCTCTCATAAGAACATTGAGTCAAGATCTACTACTGTCGCTGAGACTAGAAACATCGTCTGCTCTTGCAAAAACATTGAATCAACGTTTACTACTGTCGCTGAGACTAGAAAAGATGTCTGTCTTTATAAGAACATTGAGTCAAGATCTATCACTGTTGCTGAAATTGAAAGAAATGTTACTCAGATGAGATGAAAACGCAGAAGAGCAAATTCTTCTGTTGAAGAAAGCAAATGTTTGATCATGAATCAGAGCAAAAGTTCAGCTATGTGTTGTTTCGCTGGTGAAAGCGAATGTTTGATCATGAGTCAGAGCAGAGTTTCGACTATGTGTCATTCTGCTGAAGAGAGCGAATGTTTAATCATGAGTCAGAGCAGAGTTTTGACTATGCGTCGTTCTGTCAAGAAGAGCGAATGTTTGATCATGAGTCAGAGCAAAGATTTGATCATGTGTTGTTCTGCTAAGAAAAGTGAATGTTTGATCATGAGTCAAAGCAGAGATTCAACTATGCATCATTCTGCTGAAGAAAAGAAAGCTTTAATCACGAGAGAGAAAGTGAATGCATCAAAAAGTCATTTTGTTGCAATTCAGAATGATTCAGATGAGACAGATGATGCAGTCTCGAAGTCTACGAAAATTCATAAATGTTTCAATTCGTTGATATAAAATGATGTTCTGATTTCAAGCTTTGTTGACTTTGCAAGCTACTCTTTCAAGAATCTGACTTAACTGATCTGCAAACAGCAAAAAATGAATCATCTCGTCATCACAGTACAAGAATTAATGAAAAAGAAAAACTTAAGCATGCGTGATATTGAGATTGACTTCAGCGTTTTCAGAGTCAACTGATCAAAGAAAATCACAGACAACATCATGATATTTCAAGAATTCATTTATGTCTCTGCATAAAATGAATTTAGAGCAGAGATTATGAGACAACATCATGACAGCTTTCTTGCAGAACATCTTGATTCTTGACGATGTTTAAAGCTTGTTCAATGAATCTTCAACTGATTGTTTGCAAATAAGAACATTAAGAAATACTGCAGAATCTGTAAATCATGTCAGCAACATAAGACATTACATCACAAAATCTGAAGACTTCTGAATAATTTGCTCACTTCTTGAAGAATATGAGAAAGCATTATCATGAACTTCATCATCGATCTTTTTGACAGCACAAGCGTCTCAGACATTTTCTACAACAGCATTATGATTGTAGTCGATCATCTTTTCAAGATGACGCACTACATTTCTATTCAAAAGACAATGATTGTTTTCGATCTGATTAATCTCTTTCTTGACAAAGTAGTTCAATATCACGAAGCTTTTGATGATATAGTCTCTGACAGAGATTTCGTATTTACATCACACTTTTGAACGTTGCTGTGCTATCATCTTCTGATCAAGTGAAAACTTAGCATCACGTTTCATTCTTGCATTGATGATCAAATCAAAAGACAGAATTAAATTCTTGAGACTTATCTTCGAGTGTACTGCAACGATGTTTAAAATGATTGAGTTCATCTTCTTGTCATGATCGAGTTCTTCTACAATAACAGCGTTCATGTTGCAACATTGATAACATCATTCTTTGCAGTCACAGAAAAACATTCGAGAATGAAATTCAGCGTTAAGAGTCATTCAAAGAAATCAGAGTCAGTCACGAACTACGTAACGAGAATGAAAAGACTGCACAAGAATCTTCGCTACAGACTTGCAGAGACAAACGTCGACTACGCGACTCAGCATGACAAAAGACACTCTGCTAAGACATATTTTATCGATCAGTTGATGTGATTAAATGTCATGAACATTCAAATCAAGAAGTCTTTCAAGAAACTTGAAGTCAGAAGATACGAATCGTATAGAATTCTGAAGCATCTGAGCAGACAAGTCTATCATTTGAAACTGTTTTCAAAGACGTGAATACACTCGATATTCAATGTCAGCTTGCTGAAATCTTTCTGCTCAAGAGAGAGAAAATTAAATGAGTCGCTCATGAAAGATCTTGAGCTAAAGAAAGAAGTATATGATAGTTGAAAGATTGATGACATATTGAATAGTTGCATGCAGAATAATCAGTTGCAATATCTGCTTAGCTGAAAGAACTTTGAAGTTTCAGAAAATATCTGAGAATCATTGAACTGTCTTGATAACTGCAAGACTTTATTGAGATTCTTTCATCGCAAACATCTCATCAAGCTCGAAAGTAAGTCGTTAGCATCATCACGAAAGATTCGAAGTATGCATAAATCGAAGTAAAAGAATTGATAACTATTTAGCTATCACTAACAAAAAAAGAAAAGAAAAGAAAAGAAACTCAACAAGACTTTCTCGCTCATTCATTCTCGTCAATACTCGTCTCGACAGTCTAAAAAGCTGTTAGCAAGTGCATAAATCAATACACGAATAGCTTACGAGTTTCATATGATAAATGTATTACTCAGCTTTCACTTTCTCTGAAATTCAAGAGTTGATGATAGTAAACTCTTGCATCTATTAGTCAGACTGCACAAAACATGCACAAGCTATTGTATTGACAGAATGAATGAAATAAGAAGCTCATATCAAAGCTCATTGTGTTCTTCATCTCTTTGATAATAGATTGCGTGATCGACGTCAAAGATGAGAGAAGAGAAGAAGTCATCGACAGAAATGAATCAAACAAGAGCAAGATGTTCTTCATCTCTTTGATAATAAACTGCGTGATTGAAGATGAGAGAAAAGAAGAAGTCATTGACAGAAATGAATCAGACAAGAGTGAGAACAGAAAGACATGAAAAAGCAAAGAAAACAAGAACGAAGACAACATCACAGAAGAGCATGTTTCAATTGCAACAGAGACATTCTGATCTTTCAAACACATCACAAGAAGAATCAGAGCACTCTGAGTTCAAGCGATCAAAGCGAGTCAAAAAGTGTCATACTTTTCAACTTGTCTTTGCAACTCTTTAATAACTCTCTTCTGTTTTATGACTTGACACAAGAAATCATCAATGCAAGTCTCTTGTTCAACAATTAACTTTTGCATCTCTCTGTAACTAATGATAATGTTTTCAACGTCTTTCTTCATCTCACTTATATCGTTTCTGTTGATTTCTACATTTAGAACGAGAAAACGCAGCTTCTTTTCAACGTAATTTTCAATTTCAAGAAACATTTGATTCTGATCTGAGTCGAGAGAAAGATCATGAGAGATGATTCTCATTCTTTCGATCACAGATGAGTCAGACGTGATCTCAACAAGAGAAGAGTTTGAGCGAGAAGTGCTCAGACAAGACGAAAAAGTGCTTGAACAAGACGAAGAAGTGCTCAGATGATGTAAAGAAGTGCTTGATTCAGATGAAGAGAGAGCAGAGCTGATCAAAATGAATATCAAGTTGCTCTTGAATACTCTAAAAAAGCATCAATTAATCATTGAATTTTCACATCTTGAAGCTACTGAAAATTATACTTACAACTCATACTTGCAATTTGTCTTGATAACGATGCATAGTGCACATTTCTTGAAATTCTTTGCAATAGAAAACTTTATTTTGATGCAGTTTACATTTCTTTTCATGCACTTTTTACATCTATTCAAGAGTTGTATTGCAATTTCTTTGCTGTGCACATTCAGAGCTGTTTTGTGATGCTGAGTTGATGACGTGAGATTTCTCATGTAGAAAGAAAGAAAGACAAATCTTTGATCAGAAGTGATGTGAGAATGAAAGAATTGAACGTAAACAGCAGATACAATGAGTGCGCTGACGCAAGATGAAGAATCAATAGCGAAGAAAGTAAGCAGATGTGATGTGAACACGTTTTGTGTTTTAAAAGAGAGATACGACGAAGAACTGCATCACTCACTTCTCTTAAACTTCTTCATCTTCATTCAAAATATTATCAGCTCATCATCATTAAATCAAGAAGCTGATTCATACTCATTATGATCATGATACTCGAAAAAATCGTACACAACTACTCTACAGAATGAATAAAAGATCAAGTAAAATAATGAGATGAAGATTGAATGCAAGAACGAAAGTTGAAGAAGAAAGAAAGTTAAAGATCACGCAGAAGATAAAAAAGATGAGTCAATAAAAATTCATTACTTCACAACAAATAAACATAAACATCAATGATCATCATTCTCGCGCTAGTCACAACAAACAACAGAAGCATCGCTCTTCTGTTCACTGTTTACTTCTACTATCTGATACTATCTTCTGCTTGTTGTCTACTTCTACTATCAAGTATCATTTATAGAAGAAAAGCTTCAAATTAAACAAATCTTGATTCTCATTACAATTGTCATCATGAGAATTCAAGTCTAGTCAACGTGCATATGTTAATGAAAGAAAGCATCGAGATCATGACAATACACTGCATAACTACATAAAACGTCTGCAAAGCGACAGTTGAAGTATAATGAAACAACAAGATAATTGTCAGAATTCAGATCTATGAGAATCAGAGAATAGACATGAATGCTACTGCTGATCATTTAGAAATTCTACATGAGTTGCAAAGAATGCTCAGTCTACGTCTACGAGAATCAAAGATTAAAGAATATGTTATCATCAGAATTTAAGTCAGACACAAATGCTACTGCTGATTATCTAGAGATCTTACATAAGTCGCAGAGAATACTCAGTCTATGTCTACAAGAATCAAAAGTTAAAGAATATGTTATCATCAGAATCTAAATCTATGAGAATCAAGAGAATAAACATGAATGCTACTGCTGATTCTTTAGAAACTTGATGCTTGCAACTCGAAGAATAAAACAATGCTCACACGCTATCAAAAGAGAATCTCAAGAACACAATTACACACAGTGAGTTCTGATGTCATGCATTGCATGATGTCATCGCTCTTCTGCTTGCGATCGTTCATAATTCAACAATAAGAACGTTGTTATTAAGAAAGAGAATAATTGTCAGAACTCAGATCTATGAGAGTCAAAGCTCTTCAGAGAATAAAGAACAGACATGAAAACTATTCTTCAATGCTATCATTGATTTCTCAAATGAGAATCTGAGTCTATGAGAATCTCTATCGTTGATTCTCAAAGTCTCTGAGTCTATCAAGAATTCAAGTCACATACAATTCTTGATGTTTCATCGATGATAAGAGTTCAAGTCACATACAATCTTCAAGAGACTTCACATGAGTTGCATGTAATCTTGCTTGTCTTATCAACGATGCTTGAGCTTAGTCTTCTGAGTATATAGAGAAGAATTCACTTCTGTATTTCATAGTCTAGTGTTAACTTTCTATACAAATAGATATTACTAAGCTACTATCAAATTTGATCGTATTATCTACGCGCATATTCTCTAGTGTGACTGCGCGTTTCTCGAACTACTCACAATCATCACACACAAGATTGTAAAGATTTAACAAGCATCATTTGTGTCTGAGTTTTTGCAGTCATAAGAAGTCATGTCATTCATCAGAACACTTGAAGACGTTGAACTGTTAGAATCATACCTAGAGCAAGTCATAGAGATACAGGTAAACGAAGGGTAAATCAGGTAAACGAGGTGTTACGATCCTAGCTACGCACCTTCGTTGGTAGCTATGTTGATGGCTATGTTGATGACTATGTTGATGGCTATCCTGAGAGCTATCGCCGATCGCTCGCCGCTAGGGCATAGACTTGTTCCGAAGCCAACCCTATTCAGGGTTAGCTTATGTTCTCCTGAGTCATATAGATAGCCGGCCCTTCCCTTCTAGATACTTTCCTTCCTTAGCATTTATATACTCGTTACATTACACCCATATGACTCGCTCTATGCTGGCCCCTAACACGAGGATTCAAAGCTAAAGAGCGAGGTCTATCGAGGTGCGAAGGCTATATGTATAGAAGGAAGGGGAGCGCTAGGCCCGATAGGGCCTAGGCCCGCTCCGAGAACGCGCGTTCCAGTAGAAGGCTGGGCACGCTCGTAACATTACTCTCTCCCCTCAGTCAAGCAATGACCTCATTGCTTCAATCAGTTCTTTCTTGTTCGTTCCGTTACCGTTCTATTCAGGCGTTCCAAGCCCATTCCATCGAGCGTTTCAAGCTCATTCCATCAGGCGTTTCAAGCCTATTCCTTCTTGATATCTGGCGCCATTGAAGCAGGCTCACTATCGGTCCGTGCCTACTACACGCATGTAGTAGGGCTTGTTCTGTTCATGCCTACCGCATTCGATAGGGCTTGTTCTGTTCGATGACGGGCTCAGTCAAGAGGTCAACTATCGGCTTTGCCATTGTAGCAGGCTCACTTCGGATGACGAGCTCGGCGGCGAGGTCAATCGTTATCTGCCCTTGTAGCAGGCTCACTATTCTTGTCATTCAAGCAGGCTCTTTCTATCCAGCTTCAAATATTCAACGGTGGACGGGTTTCAGCTCATATCTTCGTGTTTTCAGGCATATAGTATATGTTCTATCCCCTCGAGGCATATAGTATATGCTACCCTGTCTGCAGTACATATCATCTTTGCTGTTGTCGTCAATGTCGTGAATAGAGGTAAATCGTAGAAGGTACGGGTAAGAGGTTCGTTGCTGAATCGGGTGAATTGTCATTGAAGCAGGCTCACTATCGGTTCGTGCCTGCTACACGCATGTAGCAGGGCTTGTTTCGTTCATTCGATGACGGGCTCGGCGACGAGGTCAATCGTTATCTGCCTTTGTAGCAGGCTCACTTCTGGTTCGTGCCTGCAACGCGTCGCAGGGCTTGTTCTGTTCGTGCCTACTACACGCATGTAGTAGGGCTTGTTTCGTTCGTTGACCGGCTCAATCAAGAGATCAACTATTGGCTTGCCATTGTAGCAGGCTCACTATCGAGTGACGGGCTCGGCGACGAGGTCAATATTGGACGCGCCTTTGAAGCAGGCTCACTATCGGTTCGTGCCTACTACACGCATGTAGCAGGGCTTATTTCGTTCGTGCCTTTGTAGCAGGCTCACTTCGGGTGCCGTTCAAGCAGGCTAACTTCTGGTCAATCGGGTCTGATCGATCGAGGGTCGGTTCGTGCCTGCAACGCGTCGCAGGGCTTGTTCTGTTCATACTGTCGAAATTTCTGAGTTCGACTTCTGGTTCTAGGAATTTCTGGTTCCTATTCCGGTGACGAGCTCAGTAAAGAGCTAGTCAAGGACAACGCGTTCGTGTTCTTCTGTTCTGATTCTACCGGAATTGCTGGTTCCGAATCAGAGTTCTACTGAAATTGCTGATTTCAGTTCTGATGACGAGCTCAGTAAAGAGGTCAACTGTTGTCTTCTGTTTCACGTCTACTACACGCGTGTAGCAGAGCTTCTGCTTCCGATCGTAGAGCTGCAAAAACCGGCTCAACTAGGAAGCGAACCACTGTCGTGTGGTATGTACGGAGCTTTGAATAATGTTAGAACCATACCTAGAGCAAGTCATAGAGGTACAGGTAAACGAAGGGTAAACCAGGTAAACGAGGATTCAAAGCTAAAGAGCGAGGTCTATCGAGGTGCGAAGGCTATATGTATAGAAGGAAGGGAAGCGCTAGGCCCGATAGGGCCTAGGCCCGCTCCGAGAACGCGCGTCCCAGTAGAAGGCTGAGCACGCTCGTAACATGAACTTCATGCAATGATGAGTTCACACTTGAATCTGATCACTTTGAAAGAGATCTCGAAAATGAGCTTGACTTCGATCGAAGATGTACTTGATCACGATTTACATGATGACAAAGATCGATTTTATAATGTTTCGTTTAAGATGTGAATTGAAATTCTCAAAGACGACATCAGCTACACTGAGATGAACATTATCATTTACATCACAGATGACGAAGTCTTGAAAATAAATTCAGATAGAACTTTTCAAGCTGCATTACGCAATGTCTTGAATCGATTTAATCATGCTGCTCGCTTTAATGTGACTTGCGTTACATCATACTCTGATAGATCAGAAACACATGTATGTAAACAGCGAACTATTGATCAGTGCAGAACTCACAGACAAGACTTCATCAATCTCAACTTTTCATCAAGAGCACACAAGATTCATTGATACTAATAAAAGCAAAAAGATTAACAAAGTGACAAATTGAAGAAATGAGATCAACACATTATCAATCAATCATGAAATGACAATTGATAATTTGATAGATCATGTATATCAATAAAGATTGACAAGAAGTTTAGATTTCATAAAACAGAATTAAATAGACTTTACTCAAGTTCAAGAGCAGTCAGCAGTCGTTAGCATGAAAGAGAAAGATGCAAGTGACACAGCTGTTCTAATTACAACAAAGAATAATGTTAACTCAGCTGATGATGCAGCGAGATCTAGTAGATTTATGAAGTGTGTACATTCACAGCGAACTGATGATGAGTGAAAATTTCACGAACGAGAATCAAGTAGTTCATATACTAGGTCAACAGCAATTCAAATTCAAAGACATGAAAGAAGTCAGAGCAAATGAGACAGTGATCTCGACAACAAATGAGATTAACACGTCAATAATTAATGTTGCATTGAAAGTCAATAAATTGAAAAGATGTGTATAGTAGCAACGTTGAACTGACAAGAGTGAAGATTTCACGAACGAGACTCACATGCTCTTAATCTTTTCATAAAAGCGATCAAGATTCAATCATTCAAAGAAAGATGCAACAAGCATCACATTAGCTGATTAAACATTGTTTTATGATAAGTCAATGAAGTATGTGTATGAACAACAGATTAACAACAAGTGATCTTTACAGAGAATGATGAAAGTTCTGAATCATTGCATTCAAAGTGACGAAAGTCTGACAACAAGATGCAGACTCAAGAGAATGACATGTTGATGTCAGCTTTGAATAAGTTTAACATTTCAGCTTCAAATGTTGATCAGTCAATAAACATAAGTTCAGAATTGAAGTGTGATAGTTCTTCATTGAAGAAAAACAAAATCATCAGCTCACATCGAGATTCAATGAGTCGAGTTGAACAACATGAAACAACTGTATCATCTTCATCTCAGCAGACGAAATCTCAACAGAACATAATGATCTTCGATTGTTCAGTTACAGAAGATCTCGCAAGAGAGTCAAATCATGTGCAATCAAACATGAATATCAATGATGATAAAGATAGTGAGAAGAATTTAAAGAAGCATTACGTGAGATGATTGAGATATCAAAGTCAATCTTGTTTCTTGATTAACAAGATTGAACAGACTCATGACGAAGATATCATTGACTGTTACAGAGCATCTTCATGAAGAAGACAGATGATGAAATTATGCTCAATTGTTTCTGCATGATCTTAATCATGTTGAATCTCAGTCACGCATACATTTGCAAAGAATGAACACGTCACTCTTTTTATATCAGACTTTTGAAATTTTTGTGATGTTTAAGATGAAAATGTTCATGAAGAGAGAATTCAATGTCAATGATATGAATCTTGAAAAGATAAACATAAATGTCAGCAAGATTAAGAATGAAGAATGCTAATTTATTGATAAGACAATAAAGATGCTTGAATTGATTTGTCTGAATCGTTTATTGCACATAGCACATGACGAGATCAATGATGCTCGTTACAAGAAGAAGTTCAATGAACATCTGAAAGAAGACACTTTCAGTACATCTCAGTCTAAAGATGCAAAGTGCTTTTTCAATAACAAGTTGAAAATTGAATGTTCATGTGTGAATGCAAGCTCATCTGCACATCTCATATCATTGAAATTTGTCAATCTAATTATTATTTCATCAGTCTTGATCATCAACTGACTAAAAAAGATTTGAATTCATCTCGACAAGAATAATGATCTATTACGTTGACAGATTCATCACGCATATTGTGATGCAAAGATGAACGCGTTAGTCATCAGATTGACATGAACAGATAGAGATCTTTTAATAGAACAAGAGCAAGTTAGTTCTAATCTCATATGTGTGATCATGATAGACATGTACAAGACTTGCGTTGCAGCATTGATGAGAAATTGATATCAATCTGAAAGAGTAACTTCTAGATCAAAACAATCACAGTCAATATAACAGCTCTGAGATATAAAATGAGATCGACTGATTGCAAATGAGACGCATAGAAAGATGATTCAGACATTCAAAATTATCAATCTGTTTAAGAACATGAATGAAAAATCTCGTAAGTGATTTGTTACAGATACATTCTTCGAACGATCTCTCATACAAATGACGACATGAATGAACATGCTGATGACAGACTCGATGATGAATCAACATGAATCAAGATGAAAAGAAAAAAAAGCTCATCAAGTCAATTTGATATACTGTACATATAAAAATTTGAAAAAGATAAACAAGATACATATGAAAATCATCAATCTTCAAGAGAAAGATCATCAAGTCATTAAGAAGTACATCAAAGAGCTAAAAATCATGTGTGACACATTATGATTACAACGTGATATCAATCTATCAAAGTTTTTCAACTTTCTTCTTACAAATGTGAAATTGAATAAGCATCAAGATGTCAATTGCAAGCTTTCATCAATGTTCAATGAACTTGTCAATTTCTCAGTGATGATAATTATTGAACAACTTCAAACGAATAAAGATAGAAAAATGTAAAAGTAAAGAGCATAAAAGTGCATTGAAAATCAGTCTCAAATCAACATCAACAATTGAATGATGAAAGTTCATTGACTCAAAGTACTTAGCACATTCTTGCATCTTAAACAACTTTCAGAGACACAGTTACTTGCATTCTCTGAAGAAGAAGACTGAGAGAAGAGATATGTTTGCTTTGAAACAGATTGTCTCTACGACTTGAAGAAAGTTAAGTCTTTCTATGAGAAGCACATTCTCAAGATTATCTTCAAGATGAACTGTATCAAGATCAAAGCAATCAACAAACTCATCAATCATGTCTGAAACAAGAATAAGAAGACTGTATTCTGTATCATGAGTTCTACAAATGCATTTATTCTCTATTGAGTAAGTGACAAAGTCTTTACTTTCTGTTAATGTTGTTCTTGAAAGTTATTACATGCATAGTGAGAGAAAACATGTTCAACATGATTGCTAACGTCTAATTATGTAATACTTTCAACTTGTTTTTAAAGTTTCAGTGACTTTGATAATTTTAAAATTGCTTAAATCTAAAGTGATAAACATAGTTTGATTGTTTCAAGAAGATTCAAAAAAACTGCAGAAGTATTCAAATGAAAAGTCATCATGCTTTATCATTGACACTATCAAATTAATTGATGTTGATTACAATCTACATAAAGTCAAAAAACTAGTTCAGATTGACTTGAAATGAATGAAGAGAAATCAAGCACAGATCAAAAAGAGAGTCAATCATCTTGAACAATATGAGAAGACTATCACTTATGACTTGCGCTGTGTAGATTTGCAGATCAAGATGCTGATATACAACAGACAGAATTATCAAGCGCGTTTAATGAACATGACATTGAAGCTCAAAACATTTCAAGTTAAAGAATTAATCAGAGATATTGAAGATGATGATAACGACAAAGATGATCACATTAAACTCAGTGACAGTGAAAAATGATGACTGCGCATAGATCACATCGCTTTATACATGTGCATCAAGAAAGCGTGATGTATTACTAGTTTATCAGTCTGTATTATAAATAGTTGTACTCACTCTTTCTTCTTTAACATTCATTGATATATTCATCAAAACTTATTGAGATCATGAAAAAATTTATATAATCAACATTAAGCTCTGTAATTCTTGATGATGTTGCAAATATTGCTTTGACGATTCAACAAATCTTCAACGACACAAACAATACTGCTCAAGCATAATCACAGATTCTCATTTTCGTTCTTTCAAATAGATTCATTTGAATAGCTCATTAAGAAAATCATGATTACTCAATTAACATTATGTCTGAATGTGTGCAAATTGACAATGATCTGAAGAAGCAGACGTAATATCATTTCATAAATCAACAACAATGTTCATCTGTATTGATCTCAGCTACGATCATTCTGCATTTATGAAACGCAGCAGAGTTTAAAAAACTTCACTCATTGAAGTAATGAAAGTGTCTGTCAAACATCAGCGATCTCACAACTTGAAATCACGCTTCTATTACATCATTAGTATCAATCATGAAAAGAAATAGACGAAAGACTATAAGTAAGAAAAGTGCGCTCTTCTTAAAAATCATGAATCTTAAAGTTCAAGTCATCTACATAAAAATGTGCACTCAAAAAGCCTTCTCATACTTGTCAGACATTCACACACTGCAGATGATGTAAATGTGAACACAATCGATGAAGATCTGAAGTACAAAAGTATAGAAATGTTTTCTCAGAAAAGAGAAGAAGTGCTGTTGATGCATGTAAAGAATGTGTGATACTTTATTTATATCATACTTTGACTCAAAAGTTGATTTGACTTCTAATGTTTGAAAATTGAATGTTAGTTCGCTCATTTGCGAATTTGCATCAACACGAGTAACTCACATTTTGTGATGATGACTCACTCAAAACTCATCATTGCAAATACAAAAGTCATAATCTGCAAAATCTAAACTCATGAAAGTCATTTGCAAAGATTCTGACTTGAAGAGTGTACTGATTACAATCATCGCGATTGATTATCAACAAGATTAATGATGTAGTTGCTTGACTGAAAAAGTCACAGATGCACTTTGCTTTGTCGCGATCACAACAGTCAAGTTTTATGATCTTTAAGTGATTGTCATTAAGATATTAGATGCAATCAAGAATGTTAAACTTGATGACTTTCATACATCTTGAAAACTACATGATGATTAATGACATCAAAGCAGACATCATGAGTTTAATGAATCTGTCTCGCAGTTCAATGAATCATACATCAGTCAAACTTGCAAAAACGACAGATTAACTCTGAAACATTATCTCATCAGAAGTTATGAGAATTCAATCATCAAAGTTGCACATCAGAAGATGAAATGCTTTCTTTATATATTATATATATATAGCTAGAATCATGACTATATACAGCTCATCGAGATATACAAGACATTATTACTTGTATTTGAGTAACTGTCTTGCTCTGCTCATCATCAACAGAGAGTCTTACTGCTTGATCTTGCGCTTCATCATCAATTGCTCATCACATGCACTAATGTAATAAATCGACTCAATGAGAACATTCTGATCGCATCTCTCAATATCTTCATGATTGTGCATGTTTAAATCTTGCAAGAATGTTTTCTTCATGTTTCTTGCATGAAATGAAATATGCGAGCTAGAGTTATTTAATTGTTGCATTTTAACAAAGCTGCAAAGTATCTGTCTGCAAAAGAGATCATTTTCTGCAAGATCTTGAAGCTACTTTTGTCGTAAGTTGTAGAAAGTCTGAGTAATCTTGTCTCTTCAAAGATAGTAGATAAATATTTGATATGATTGAAGATCTTGAATGTTCATGTCATGCTGATCAATGAACTTTGACATCACGCTCAACATCATTAACTCATGAACATGAGAAAAACTTTCTATCGTTGAATACTCTGCGTTTGTTCAAGAACTTACAAATTACAACATCAAACTTCTAACAGCAATTGCGTCGAACGAAAAGAAAGATTTTGCAAGACAATGTCATTATATGATCATGAGAATAAAATCTTTCTATCTACTTTTCATATAGAGCACACGACTAATTTTCTTCACTGCAAAATGTGATACTCACAATCTTTTCATATATACTGAGTGTTTCTTGATCTTCAATTTTGTGAATCAACAAAGATTTTCAATTTCAAAGATTATGTTCAATGTGTTCTTGTGATTCAAGTACAATGACAGTTTAATCAATCGAGTCAGACTTTGACATTCTGTCAAAATGCTAAAAAAGTATCAGTGTATCTGTTTTGAAATCAGTCAAGCACACGCAATTGATTTAACTCAAGATTGAAGATCATGAAAAGTCAGTTCACAAAATCTTTCTAGCAGCTGTGTCAGACTACTGCAAAGCTCAGTTCTTTAATGAGTGAGATCATTTACTTGCACATCAAGCGAAGATACAAGTCAAAGAGATGACATTTACAATGCTTTCGCAAATGATCAATTTCGCATACATTGATATAGTTAACTGATCTCAGATTCATGATTTTGAAAATAACAATGAAATCACGAAAAAGCTAGATGAGTTATTAAATCTGCTGCAAATGACAGATATGTGATTACTTGAAATCTTGCACACTATGACTGAGAACAAAAAATTATCAAAAATGTGACAACTTAGATCAGATCAGATAATGTGAAATTGATTCAAAATATTGCAAAGAATGCTAACATGTCGAGTCTAATCAATCATTGCGATGCATTCATAACGAATAATTCGAGCTTTGTGAAGGTTGCAAGAAGTCAAAAGTAGCGATGAGAATGATGAAATCAATAGAAGAAGAGTTTGAACTGTTGTTGATATAATGTTGAAGAATGAGAGAATGAGTCATCGTTGAAAATCTAGAGTGAGTACAACGATAACATTCATTGTAGCGACGCTTCATACTATAATCTGCCTATAAATAAGTCTCTGTAAATATATATAATATACATAGATAGAAGAATCGACATATGCGACATAAGCGACGAAAGCGAAATTCATTTCAACGCATATGAACAAACGCAGATTATATCGAGATGCAGTTCGAGACTACATGTCGATCGACCAACGCTAAAGCTCGATCGATCATGCAAAATGTTCAAGCATGATTGCTCAATCATGCGCATAATTTCGCTTTTCTGAGCTACTGATAATGTAATCTAAATTCACAGAAAACAGAATGACTTTCAATCTTCTAAAATATATCACATCAATTTTATTGATCAATAATTAATTAATAATTAATCAAGAAATAATTATTTGTCAATTCAACTTATTGATTTTTGAGTATAAATAAAAATACAAACTGAGAAGTTTCTCAATCTGAATAATTAGAATTCAGTATCTAATGATACTAAAAATGTCAAAGATGTATGTTATTATTCATAGATTAATAATTAATCAATTGATGATCAATATAACATCAATGATTGATTAATAAATAAACATTCAGAACTTGAAAACTTGCTGAGACAAAATGACTGATAAATTGTTGATCGATGAGTTATTGATAAATGATTAATAAGCTTTATATATATTCTTAATTAAAAGAAAATTCAATGATGTAAATAATGATCAATCAATAAATAATACTAGATTAATCAATAATTGATTACATAATTTACATTTGAGATTGACTTGTTAAATAAAACTTCAGAGTTATTAATTCAAGATCAATCTAGGATTGATTATGTATTAGTTGTTGATGGTTGAATAGGAAAGAGTTCAATCGACCATGAAATTTATGAAATGGCTCGGGCAGGTGGCGAGAAGCCTAGCGCAAAGTGTTAGCGTTGGTCGGCTGAACTTTAGCGTTGGTCGGCCGACCTGTATCCTCATGCAGTTCAGAGACATATGAACGAACGCAGATTTTATCGACAAAAGCAGAACTCAGCCAGGCGAGCTCAGCTTAAATCCCGATTTTATCCAGCTTTAAGCGACAAATGTCCCTTTCGCTAAACCCTAAAATTTAGTCCACTTTACAAACTGCGGATGTAGATACTTCCAGGATTTTACTTCTCTCCCATTTTTTGCCAGACTATTGACTAGAAGGAAGCGGAATTAATATCCTTTTCTCTAGTTCCTTCATTTCCTTATTTCTCTCCCAAAAGAGGATCTTTCGCCACAGCTTCTTGGTTGAATATGGTCGTGCTCTTGATCCAGCACGTATAGTCGAGCTTTCACCTCTCGACATCGACATCTGCATTGTCGGCACCTTTGGTAGGAAATATCTGAATAACAATCCACGACCTCTGCCAATTACGGTTCTTGAGGTTACGATCGACTACTCGTTCCTGTTGCTTAGCCATAAAAGCTTGTTTCTCAGGGGATTATGTGTCTGCAGACGCTATTAGAGGCGCCAGATGCTTGAATTGAGTTGAAACAAGGGTCGTTAATCAACACGTAGACGGGAAATTATGAAAGGAATTTTGATCGACTATTCATCATTTCCCTTCAAGGTGGTCCACAAGAAAATCAACAATGAGCACACAAAGGATGCGAAACTCCTGCCGTGAATATGCTCAAACCTTTTGAATTCAATGATCGTAACTTGTTCTAAATCACTCATCACCCTATAGCTGAAAGTTGTGGTATGTAGGAGGAGAAATTGCGGGATAGCAGTAAGGAAAGTGCCGGATTTTCTTTTTTTTTCTTGTTCGTTTTAGCTTTGCTGATCTCCTCAAAAACTCATGATCTCTGTTCCATCGTCTTCTAAGGCAGAATACAAAATTCAGCTATTGACACGACCTGACCAGGATTTCCAGAACAGCACACCGAGTCCCGAGAGTGACTTTGGCTGAGGAAACATTGGAAACATGTTTGAGTGACATGTGGGCCTATTCCCTGAGCATGAAAATGTCGTAGAATTCCAGTTGAGCGTTGCGCACAATGAAACTCTCTATACCAAATTTTTCGGTGCTGGTGATCGAACATGATTCCGTATCAACAGATAAATCTGCCTGTATGCCTAGAACAACCGTCTAGTAAGCCGTTTTGTATCGTAAATCTATACTCAGGTGGCATACATGTAGCGTCTCCAAATGTCGGACAAATTGTATGACTATCATTTTTTGGATTTAAAACGTGTGATTTGCAGGCATATTTACTAAGAAAAAGTTCATCTATGTTAAACTAAGACGCTGTTGATAAAGCAACGTTTATTTCTCGTTCGTTGAATGCGTAAATTAGCTCTATCTTTTGATCGCGTTTCTCTTGTTTAGAAAGTATGTTTGCTTCAATCGATGAAGCTTTGCATGTTAGTCGTTTTGTCTGTACAATCGAGTTCTTTTGACCATTCCTTTTAACTCTTGGCAGAGCTTGAAGTTCAGCGCTCTTCAAATAGTTTGATTCCATCGGAACTAGACGTGTGGCTTTATGACAGTTTCGGTCTACATCGAGCGTCTTCGTCGATTCAATCAAGACGTTTGATGAGTTCGAATAGATCAACTTTTTGTTCTCGTTGATCTTTCAAGCCAACCATATAATGCCAGACGTGTAGGAAAATGGTGGCATTAATCATGGGCGAAAATAATGCGGCGAACGCTGTCAACAGGCCGATAGTTTCGACGAGTATATCTTTTTATTTGTTAAAGTATTGTACCAATTATCTTTGTGCACAAAACTTGGACCATTTCTTTATTAATTTCTATATTTTTCTCATTTATCCGGAAGTCCGCATTGCACGAACGCGCCGCATCTTCCTCGTGGAATGTTCGTGCACATTTGATGCACATAATTCTAGCCTGGGTTTCAGGAGCAGATTGGAAGAAAGTTTTAATCAGTATAGTTTAACAAATGACATATTCAAGCAAAATATCCTTTAACTGAACAGGAAAAAAATACTACGTAACAATGATAGTCTTCTCGATTGGAGAGTCTTCGTCGCTTCTCACCCCTTCCTAGTCTCCCATCATTATGGTGCTTGTCTGCAGACTCAGCTCGCTCGTTGGAAGTGAAAATCTCTAAAGAAACGTTAATAGTATTAGTCCTACGCTTCTTCATTCATTTTTGTCTGTGTGCCTCCGCTGCTTTGCTTGACTCTGGTACTTCTCATTGGAGCCACTCTCAGCTCCTTCCATCTGTACTTCAATAGGGAAGTAAATCGACATTCTCCCCCGTTCTTAAGCGGGGATAAGGTAAATGCTGTGTTGATTTATCATGCTGAGAAAGAGGTTTGTAATAAGATGAGAAAAAAGATTTAAATGTAAGAAGGATGTTATTCAAAGAACGCAGCGTAATCTATTGAAGAAGTGAGTTGATATTGTTGGGTGCATAGCAGAACTCACTTTGTAGACGGGGTCTTTCAGCTAGGGAACAATTCTCCCGTGAACAGGAGCAGACATAGAAGCCTGTGTGCTTGGGTATCTTGTGCACACGCATCTTCTGCAAGCATATCGCTGATTCTCGGCATTATAGCTCACCGCTTAGGCTGCTCTGCGCTTCGCCGTCAGTCCCAGTCATTAGCGACAGCCAGTATTTCCTGGCATCCCGACCACGATCCTAGGAGAGCGCGCAGGCCAGCGACCAAGTGGGTTATGTGAGCGGGAACAAAAGCCTCTCGTGGTCTCATAATGGCCATATCTTTCAGTCGTCGCAGGACCGCCGGGTCCGAACTTAGCTTTCGAAAGTTGCCCTATCCTAGACTCAACGACCGGTAGTTGACGTTTTGGGCGATCGAAACATCATGGCGTTATGAAAATCTAGACCTGTCAGGATTGGAGAAGGGCGTATAGTGCCCCCATCTCAGCAGGGCGAAAGGGCGAAAGGGCGAAAAATTTGTTCACGGGTAGATCTTACTTGAACAGTTGCTGACAGCAGAATATAGTCCATGGCTCACAAGATAATCATCTTCTTCAGATATTATGTTTGACTTCATATCAAACTTCGTGAAAGTTACATGCCTTCGCGCCTAGCAAGAATAGCGCTGAAGAAGGCACGGAGGTTGTGGCGGGCGAAGTAGCGTTGGAAATATACTCCATATACGTACGATCTGTGTGGGCGTGATATATATTCGTTGGTGGAAGATTTTGATTTGTGGTGTTGCTGATGTCATATTGAAGAGGGAAAGATGGGATTATAGGGACTTGATGGGTAATCGTGAGTCAAGGCATCGTGGTAAAAAAATTTATTGCAAGATTCATGTACTTCAGAAGCAGAAGTGGCAACCATTGTCCGGAAGCCCTGTTTCTTCGAATGTTCATTGCAGCGTTAGTGAGACGAATGACGTATGCGAACGTAGTTGATGGATAATTTGCGGCGATGTTTGAACCAGGGTCAGGGACCCGCGTTGCCATCTTCGAATTTGTTTTAGTTTGTTCATTCAAAGAAAGGGACTCAGTTCGACGGCCACTAAAAGCAAAGAGGCGGTGGAGTTGAAGCATGACATATCCATCTCCGCACTGCACTGAAACATCATTGAAAGTTATATGACCAGAAGTAAGTCGACTTGGCAGACACGCGAGATTGGTGCGCAAATTATGATCTGAATCGACATCGTGGTTGAGCTTTCCTCGAACCCCTGACTTTTGCGTCGCCTTTTCCATGTGAACATCTATTTTTTTTCTTCAAAGTTATTGAAGAGCTTCCATAGGCCTTCCATAGGTCCGGGCCCATCTTTTTGAAACCGCCGTGCATAGAAAAGAAGGCATCAAGACGTATTTCCCGGGAGCGGAGTAAACGTTTCAAAGTTTTAGCTTCGAATTAGGTGAACGGTATAGAGGTCAGTGAGAACACAACGATGGTCCTCGTATGGTCTCAAGATCTTAGATTGCAGTTTAGTGAGCACTACTTGCACTTCAATCTTATGAAGGCGTTCAGTGGTCTCGACGAAAGTCCTCACTCTCCATCTGTGTAAGTTGTACTAGGAGATAAAGGCCGCGAACAAATTGATCTTTTTATTCAAACCGAAGCGATCGTCAAGATCGTGACAAGGAAGGTGATATACGTTATTGTAATAATCTTCCTCAGATTTCTGATTGCATCGTTCATCGTGATGTCCGTTTGGACAACATTTGTTGAGATACTTCAGATAAACCCATTTTTTCAACCTCGACAAGATCGAGACATTTGCTGCTGACTGAGCCGAGAACTTCTATAGATTGTGAAGTCGATATTTATCGAGTCGGAATCGATAAGATCTGTACAGTCGGGTTTGATAGAACTAAGAATGGTGAGACTAAAATCGACGGAGCCGAATTTGATAAGCTGAGCTGGGAAGAATTGGGAGAGATGAAATCGAGATTAATGAAGATGGGCTTGGTGAAGCTAGTGAAGTGCATGGGCATTCGCGCGGCCCTTGCGCAATATCTTTAAACAAGCGTTCAGCTCATGCTTGCAGTCTGTGATGAGAAGAGTGGTGCGTGGCCCCAGGGAAAAGTCCCATTTCTTTGGGTAGCCAATTTCAAACGCACTCTGCTACATTTCTAGATGTATAGCGGCAGAGTTCTTAGATAGCTTAATCCGTTCAGTATCTTCGTTTAGGCTTTATGGTTCATGTCATCGTATTTGAGCCGACGCTGTACATAGTAACCAGGACCATGAGCGAAATTTTCGGATCGTTAAAGCTCTTGACCAAGGCGCTTCGCTCGGCATTGGATAGAACAGAATGTAGGACGGCGGTCTCGACGTTAAGAAAGCTGCAGACAACCCCTAGAAATATGCCATAATCGGCGTGTCTTCTATGATGAGTGTTCTATGAATATGCATATTGAGGGAAAAGAGCTGTGTGGCCAGATCTGCTTTATATAAGGTAGTCTGTAACGGCGAATACAGCGCTTACAGCCCGCTACAAGGATTAAAGCAGGGATGAACTGTACGTGGCGTTTGTACAAGCAGGTGATATATGGTAAAATTAGACTCCGCGCGCAGCAAGCAAAGTTGCATATGGTCAGGACGTGTGTGGACTAATGGAAAGCTGTGATTCTGATCGCGTACGAATTTGACTGGGGAGACCTTCTGATGAAAGCGTAAGTCGCAAGACCGATTCGAAACCTTACATGTCGAAAGCGACATAAGCCCCTATAGCCTTAGTAACTAGACATTTTCTAGGGTTACTACCCAGCCATCATAGCCAATTCCGCAAGGAAACAAGCAAAGGTCGGCTCAGATTTGTGATAGGATCCACCTGCGTCTCTGGTGTAAGTGGATTTTTCGACGTCAGTATCTTTCGCCTTATCGTTCGACTGAATCGGGATCTCATATTAATATGAGAATGACATATGATATCAATTTGCTTATCGAATTGTATCAAAGAAAAGACTTGTGTACTCTTTCTCATTTATAGTCATTTGTTACTGAATGACTGATGCAATTTTGCAAGAAATGACGTCGTAGTTGATGTGTGATGTTATTTTTATATGCGTCGCATCTGCTTCAAATCTTGCTTGACAAAGTAAAATCAACGCTTGCTTCAAGATTGTGACTTCATTCAGATTCATATCAGTATAAATTTTGTCAGAATCCAAATCTAGCATCAGTTGAATGTTGAGTTTCTCTTGATCATAACATGCACCCGCTGGTACGGCGGACCTGAAGCATTGTTGTTGTAAAGGATGTGAGAGTCTCTCAGTGAGGAACGAAGGATTTCTCTAGGTAATGGAGCGCCAGTAGAGTTTAAAGGTGTTCGATACTTTGGTGGGTGAAGACATCAGCAATAGCCGTGTTGAAAGTATGTTGTGTCTCTAATTGTACCTCTGCAAATATTGTGGGAGTTATGCGAAGGTTAAGGTAAAGGTACTGAACTTAAGATCTATTGAATTTTCATTAGTTTTGTAGACTAGCATCTTCCGCACTCGTCATTGAGTGAAGTTGTTAGATCGAGTGGTTCTCAATATCCTTCATAGGTCCTTATTCCCCCATCGTCTTCACAACGTCTATATATGATAGCTTCAGCGAGAAAAAGGTAATTTACCCGTGCCCCTGTGCAGTGTTATGTAGTTGATAGAATACCAGAAGAGGCGGGTCTCGTACTCAATCCTCGGCCTGGGCCATGTGAACGTATCTTTAGAATTGATAGCTTTAAGTAGAGACGGCCATGGAACGTCCCAAGCTAGCTTTCAATGGCTTGTCTTCCCTGCATACCGAAGTCAGTCTCGATGCATAATTCCACAAGTAGTTAAGAGCTACTTGCCTTTGCTTGAGTGGCCTCTGCAAAATGCGGTCCAATTCGGCTTGGTATGAGTATATAAGCATGCTATGATAACGGTGACCAGCAAAGACAAACTAAGCGATGTTACCAGTTGTATTCGGTACAGAGTTCGTCGTGAGCTCAATTGGATAGTTGAAGGGAACGAGCAACCCTTAAATTACCAAATATTTATTTTAGATTGAGTCAGTATAAGCGACATGTATAAGGGTAGAAGATTGCCATAGGCCTAAACGGCTTGAGAGAATGGTGAAAGACGTTGGAAGGAGACACAGATTGACGAAAGAGACGGACAGCTTTTTTAAACAGCACTTGCTCGAGCTCACAATTCCACAGGCCATTCATCGGCGAGCATGGTGTGAATTACTTGCCCAAGAGATAAAATAATGTGCCAGTAGAACAATTGTATGTAATTATGCTGTACAGGGATCGTGTAAAGCAAATAGAGAGCGTCCCATGGCATATCCGAATCAGCGACAACAAATCCAGCTATGAGCTGCGGTCAAGGTACTGTTTGATTCCGAAAGCCGCTATGGTAGTTAGCATAGCCTCTCGTGCGTCTCAGCATGGGTTGCATCACTTACTCAGTAAAACCAAAGCATACCTTATTAGCCCACTCGTCTTACTCTCAGCCCCGAGGGTCAAGATGTAAGTAACAAGACTAAAGTTTACCTTACCCTCCCGGTCAAAGTTTGGTTTCTGCAGAGTCATTTTGCGGAACTTCTCGACCTTGCCTTTGAATGGCGGATACCTAACATTCAACAGACCTTCCATCCACCCAGGCGTAGTGGTGACACTCCGACGGTGAGTGAAGCAATCGAAGCTCGCTTTACCGCGGTAAGCACCTTGGCCAGAGTCACCCACACCGCCGAAAGCGAGGGTGGGGATTGAGCCATGGTAGAAACCATCGTTAACCGATGCACCACCAGAGCGAATCTCCCTTAAAGCACGATCTGTCTCCTTCTTTGTGCCGAAAGGGTACAAGCCAAGTGGGGTGCTGTGGACCTCGTTAGCGATCTTGATGGCCTCGTCGAGGTTGTTGACAGGTAAGATGGGCATCAATGGTCCGAAACTCTCGTCAATGAGCAAGCTGTCAGATGGACTATCGACTTGGATCACCGTGGGTGCAATATATCTTTCACTTTCGTCCATTTCTCCGCCAATTAAAATCCTTCCCTTGGTCTCGTCGACCATCTTCTTCAATCTTGCCCATTGCCTGCCACTGACGATACGGCCAAAATCTTCAGAGCTCTTCACACCATTGGGAAAGAACTCTTTCAATGCGCTCTTTAACTCTTCAATGAAACCCGGTAATACTTCTCTGTCAACCATGGTGTAGTTTTGGCTTATGCACACTTGTCCGGCATTCACTGTCTTCGCCCACAACAACCTCCTCGCCGCCAACCTCACGTCAGCATTTTTGGTCACAATAGCAGGATTGCGGCCTCCTAGTTCCAATGTCACTGGTGTTAGAGTCTCCGCAGCTTTCTTAGCAATGATCGTGCCTACGGCGGCATTGCCAGTGTAAAAGATCTTATCCCATTTCTGCTCCAATAGTTTTGTGGTTTCAGGTATTCCACCTTGAACGACAGAGTAACAGGTAGGATCCAAAGAGGTCTCTATGATGTGTTGAACGATAGCTGCAACGTTCGGAGCGACCTCGCTAGGCTTGACTACTGCAGTATTACCCGCCGCAATGGCGCCAATCAATGGACCGATTGTGAGCTGAACTGGAAAGTTGTAGGTACTAGAACAATGTAAGCACTATTCCTATCATGCAGGGCTATGGAACGAGCTTGACAAACCCAATGATAAGCACACATCCCAGTGGGTCCTTCCTGATTTTAGGGCGCAGGAGCTTGTTTGCCAGCGGCATATCGGCAGCACTCTCATCCTTTGCCCATTTGGCAAGATGGTCACAGCAGAAAATTGTGTCATTAGCACACCAGTCTACTTCTGTAACGACAGACTCGAATATTCCTTTCCCCAAGTCCCTTTTACAAGCCTCAAGAATAGCGGGTTCATTATCCCTCAGCCTGATAGAAGGAAGACGCGATTAGCTTAGAAAGGTTGTCGATGAGAATTTATATACTCACCCCCAATACAGCTTCCGTAGCTGCACAAGTCTGAAATTGATATCCTTGGTCTTCTGCGAGTGGAAAGTTGCGCGAACTTTGTCGACGGTGCTTGGTATAGACTCAACCGAGGCATACTTGAACTCTGGGATTGTAGAACTCATGATATAAGGAATTGAGATATTTTATATCAATGGTTTATAGAAGGAAATTGCCTCCTGGTTTTGCGCTTCGTTTTTGAGCGTGCGTAGACGATTGAAGAAGGGGACAGGCACTTCACTGAGTGTATGAACGAGTATTGCCTCGGTACAAAACGTTAACTTCCTAGGCACGCTATTAGCGTATGCAGAAAGCTATGGATTCCTTGGCATCGCAATTGTCGCGCCCCCCCCCCAAATTTACTATTGAATTCAGACATTCTTGACATTCTCAAACCTTCAACGCTCTATTGGAAAATCAATAGAAAAATCAAACCGGTAAATTTGAAGCTGTTCAAACCTTTCACAGTGCTGACATCCTTTTAGCTATGACAGGTCCACTGGCTTCGGCCCTTCGCTCGAAGATACTACGTCTCCTGCTTTTACATTGAATCCTTTCCGCCATCGTCGAAGAGGTTCACTGTCACCGTAACATCGTTTATACTATGCAAGAGAATCTCTTCATGTATGACTCTTCCGTTAGATCTCAGTTTCGTTCGAAGAGCGTCTTTCGAAAGATCTTTCCAGCAGCTGAAGACTTCCTAATTATCTATCTGGAGCAACAGTCATGAGCATGCAGAAAGAGATGATGTGGTTTCTATGAGAAGAGTGAGGTATACATGTTCATCAATTCACGATATCGAGGATTCTGAAGAAGAGACACTGGAGCAATAAAAAGGAACAGCGTGTGAGCATCAGACAGAACGATGAGCTGCGATTAAACTGGGTTGCCGATCTGTTGCAGCTGACGGCTGAACAGCTTGTCTTCGTCGATGAGACTCTGTTCAACGAGACTACGAGGTGACGTCATCAAGCCTATGCACCAGTTGGTGAGCCAGCTCGCTATCAAGCCTCTAGAAAGAGAGAACATTCCTGAAGCGTTCTTCCGGCGTATATGATCGATGACTATCTACTCTGTATCGGTATTCGTGAAGACTGATTCAACGACGAGGCTTTCTTTCGATGACTAGCAGATGAATTGCTACCTCTATGCAGTCTCTTTCCGGCTTCGAGGAGTGTGATCATCATGGATAACGCCAGCATACACTGTAACGCTCGTATCGAGGAACTCATTACCTCACACGGGTGTGAGATACGATATCTGCCTCCGTATTCGCCGGATTTCAACTCCATCGAGCTCAGTTTTAGTGTTTTGAAGGCCTGGGTCAGAAGGCACTTTCATGAAATATGGCCCAGCTTCGAGGGCTTCTTCGATGAGTTTCTGCACTATGCAGTAGCTAGAAGTCGCTGTGACCGGTTTCCAAGGCAGCATTTCAAGCATAGCGCCGGTGATTATATCTTTGAGGCGAATATTAGGACGTTGGAGCGCGAATTGAAGGCGGGTAATATAGATTTCGAAGGATATTAGCAGTGTACTAGATCTGAATAGCTTCATATTTACCTGTTTGATTGATTTTTCTAACGCGAAAACAGGCCTTGAAGGTTCGAAGATATCAAGAATGTCTGAATTCAATAGTAAATTTGGGGGGGGGGCGCGACAATTGCGATGCCAAGGAATCCATAGCTTTCTGCATACGCTAATACTAGTAGGTTCCTCCGAGTTCTTATCGATAAACCTTACGTTGTCTCCGTAGGGCTCGGAGCTACTACGATCGGGTCTCTCTCACAGAAGAGCTGTACAATGTTCTTTGAAATGAACCAATGGTTGACCGAATCATCACACCATAGCAGCTGTTCCCTGGGAACCATCGTCAGCGATCACCCAGCACTTCACCGAGTCTGAGAGCTGTAAGACTCCCACGTGCTCCATAGGGTTGAGGGGGCGCAGTCGAGTCCATCCCCATCAGACGAAAGCCCCCAGAGCTGTGCATGCTCCTCTAGTATCAACATAACACCCATAAAGATATCGAGCAGCTGTACATCTTTGTACCGCAGTAGTACACAACGATAATGAGACTCTGTGTCCCACCCATCTAATACTAACCCACCCCAATCTCTTCTAAACCCCCAAGACATAATTCAATATGTACCGCAAACCCTCCGGCCGCCTGTCCTTCTCCTTCAACCGCCTTATCACCAACGCCGTCCCCAACTTCGCCAACGATGGCGGCGCCTCAGACGCCGATCTCACCCCCAAACAGCAAGACAACCTGTTCCGATGGCAGCTTTACCAGCCAGATCCAAAGGTCCTTAACGAACAAAGCTTCTACCTGGCTGGCATTGTTGGTATGCTCCCAAACCGCGCACCGTCAATCATTTATCTCTAGTAATAAAGAGCTGAGCTCCTGATCAAAGAAAATCCATCCCAATCCCCCCGCATCCTCTCCTCCCTCAAAAAGCACTCCATTCTCATCCCCACATCCCCTTACATCCAAACCTCTCTCATCACAAAGCAGCTCCCGCATCAACTCCCCTTCCTCTCCATCCACCGCCAACGCGCCCTAATCGGCCTCTTGTTCTTCTGGGAAGAAGAGCTCGTACGGTGGCGCCTTCTCGAGGACGAGGAGGCTGATATTGTAAAACTAGTCAGTGACCTGGGGGAGGATGATGAGGGTTTGCAGGTAGCGCTGGGGGTGGTTAGGAAGAAGATGAGGGTGCCGCCGGCGGGGAGGGGAGAGGAGAGGGGGGAGTTGCCAGGGTATGGAGAGGGTGGGGGGAGTGTGGGGGTGCTGGGCGGTCCGGCGTTGCAGGAAAGACAGACGAGGCCGTCGGCGCGGGTGATGAGGAGGGAGCGGGCTGGGGAGAGGGCTGCTGAGAGGGCTGCTCTGAGAGAAGTAACAGCGGGTGCGGGCGAGGCGTAATCTTCGCTTTAGGGGCCTGAGGGTATAAGGATGGAGTAAACGGGTTCAGATGATATAAGAAACGCGAACGAGGAATAATGATTATGTATGTTGTCACGGGATTAAAGAAGCTAGGTTTAGGGGGAAATGTTGAAGACGCAAGGATTATGTTCATGAGGATAAAGGAGCCATTAAAGCAATTATATTCATATCCCATTCAACTCTGCATATGCAACATGACGCTCATCAATGATGCCACAAACATATCCCCATATCCACGCTATGCTGCCGACCTTTAGAAGTGCAAGTGCCAACAACGAGGAAAACAGAGCTTCACACGTAAGCCCCAAAAACACACAATACTCAAGTAAATCGAGATCGCTTGCCGCCTCCACTGAACCCATCTTTCCCATCTCCTAAACTGCCAATATCGAAGAAATCCCCAAATTGTATCCTCCTCTTGGATCCCGCACCTGAACCTATCGACCGTGTAGTAGTAGCTGATCTTGTGTTGTGCCTGCTCGTATGGTTTCCGTTTCGATGAGGGGTTCTGGAACCTCGTGGAACCACCTCAACTCGAACGGCTGGCGTGGATATCGTTCCTGGGGGTTGTGGCTGCACGTCTGACGGCGAAGGACTGGTATTTGCTGGATCGGTGGTTTGCATGTCGATATCCTGAGGATATGGGATGGATGAGCGGAATGAGAAGACCTCCGATTTCGGGGTAGCGCTGACTTGAGTTTGCGTAGGCTCTGATGTCGGTCGTGGAACAGCGGCTGTCCGTGCTGGTGAGGTCGACCGTGAAGGATGGCGTTCTTGTAATGTTTCTCGACTTTCCTTACGTCGAACCGCAGGAGAGCTGCTTCTAGCCCGCTTTTCTGTTTCCCCTCGCTCATCGTCGGTGTCGCTACCAGCAGGGGGCGGTAGACTGCCGTCTAAGCGTTCTGTAGCCCACTGCCGGACTCTCCAACCCTCGCCATCCCCTAAACCTAGGTCTTTCTTATCAAGGAAGGCGAGAACGTCATCGAGTGCATCTTGATATCCCGCTTGACGTGCTCGAGTTTGATCAGATGCGGCTGTCTTGTAGAGATTCGTCACAGATAGAGCTGCGGTCCTGAAGGCTTGGATGAGCTGTTCGGGCGGTTGGGCCGGTCGTTGCTTTGGCGACTTTGGTAAAGATTTGTTAAGACTTCTCATCGAATCCATAGTTTAACTTAAGCCTGCGATGATAATATTCTCGGTGCTTGTGTACCGTTCGGCTAGAGGGGGCGGGAGGTAGAAGGAGGTATGATCTTGTAATCAGGAAGATGCGGAGCGATGACCTTCTATAGAAAATGCGGAAGGTGTTCGGAGCGTAACGCCTGGAAGATGCTTGATCCAGAGTGTAAAGTATTCTGCCAAGAGAGTGACAAAGCAACTGTAACAGCACCTTCACAGATCAAATGATTGTGTTTGAGGCTTGATTGCTGACTTCTTTAGGAATGGAATAAGTCGTAACAAGATCGAGGTGGCCCCGCCGAAGTGGGCCCTAGCGCCGGAGCCGGCGCCTTATGTAATCGCGTCGGAGGGCTTTGGTGCTTGGTACCGTACTCTAATAGTTAATTACGCGAAACATTTCCACTACCTTAAACGCCCTAACCACTACATCACAGCCAGACAAGCTCCAATACGTTTACAACGTACAAGAAGTCCACCGAAGAAACAAAGCACCATCTCCTGCAGCTTCGACAATTTCTCCGAACTTAAACGCGCTGGTACACCAGAAATACAGTCTTGCTGTACAACCCAGCCAAGGGCCTTACTCCCCCAGGCTCTTAGAGGATGGCTCCCTCCAAAGTTGGCCGGCCCAAGTCTACCAGGACATCGTCAGACACGTCCATGACTGACGTAAACAATAACACCAACGGTCGAAAGTCCGCAAATCATGAGGAAGATATGGCGGTACTTTCCCCAGTTCCTTCCCCGTCCTACGTGTTTCTATATTAGACATAAGATCCAGTGATTGGCCAAGGCCTTGCTGACTATTATATTCATAGAACAATCAAGAAACGCCAGATTACTCCGTATGTGTTTATTTCCTGGCTTTGCAAAATTGCTTTTATCCCCAAATGCTTACATGCCTCCCAGGATTCCGATACAAACCCAAATACAACTGCTAGCAGTGTAGCGGGCGATACTATGCAACACGATGGTCGTAAGCGAAGGTCGGAAGCAACACAGCTACGGAAGAGCGTGTTCGGGAAGAAACATAACCGACTTGATGAATCAAAGGTGGGGCATCTTCTATTGAACGACCTGCTATTACAAGACTTATACTAATACATCCACCTCATCATAGGAAGACGATTCCATTCGACGATTTCGCTACCTTCTAGGACTTACGGATCTATTCCGCCACTTTATAGATGCCAGTCCAAACCCTCGCATCAAAGAGATCATGGCCGAAATCGACCGTCAGAACGATGAAGAGGCAGTTAAGGGCAAGAAAGGTCATGCGAGAAAAGGCGGTGCTGCAGCGGAGCGGCGAAGAAGGACAGAGCAAGAAGAGGATGCTGAGCTGCTCAAAGACGAGAAACGCGGGGGGCAAGCTGAAACCATCTTCCGCGAGTCTCCAGCCTTTATCAAAAATGGTGAGATGCGTGATTATCAGGTACAGGGCCTGAATTGGCTGGTATCGCTGCACGAAAACGGTATCTCAGGTATTTTAGCGGACGAGATGGGTCTAGGCAAGACACTGCAGACCATCGCATTCCTTGGCTACCTTCGACATATTTCCAACATCACAGGGCCCCATCTAATCGTTGTACCAAAGTCAACGCTGGATAACTGGAAGCGCGAGTTCACAATGTGGACACCGGAAGTAGATGTTTTGATACTTCAGGGTGCCAAAGACGACCGGCACCAGTTAATCAATGACCGACTGATCGATGAGAAATTCGATGTTTGTATAACGAGCTACGAGATGATTCTCCGAGAGAAGACCCATTTGAAACGATTCGCCTGGGAATATATTATCATTGATGAAGCTCACCGTATCAAGAACGAAGAATCCTCTCTAGCTCAAATCATTCGTCTCTTTACATCCCGAAATCGGTTGCTGATTACGGGCACACCTCTTCAGAACAACCTACACGAACTTTGGGCATTGCTGAACTTTTTACTGCCGGATGTTTTTGGCGATTCCGAAGCTTTCGACTCCTGGTTTTCGAGCCAGAGTGCGGATCAAGACACTGTCGTTCAGCAGTTGCACAGAGTACTTCGACCCTTCCTTCTACGGAGAGTGAAGAGCGACGTGGAGAAGAGTTTACTGCCAAAGAAAGAAGTAAACTTGTACATTGGTATGTCAGATATGCAAGTCAAATGGTATAAGAAGATCCTTGAAAAAGACATTGATGCTGTCAACGGTGCTGCTGGAAAGCGCGAGTCCAAAACTCGTTTGTTGAATATTGTCATGCAATTACGAAAATGTTGCAACCATCCTTATCTTTTCGAAGGGGCTGAGCCGGGTCCTCCATATACGACCGACGAGCACCTGATCTATAACGCGGGAAAGATGCTTATGCTCGACAAGATCTTGGTACGGATGAAGAGACAAGGCAGTAGAGTCCTCATCTTCTCTCAGATGAGCAGAGTACTTGATATTCTTGAGGATTACTGTGTGTTCCGAGAGCACAAGTACTGCAGAATTGACGGTTCAACTGCGCACGAAGACCGCATCGCTGCAATTGACGATTATAACAAGCCAGGCTCCGAGAAGTTCGTATTTCTTCTTACCACCCGAGCTGGTGGTCTGGGCATCAACCTTACGAGTGCCGACATCGTCATTCTTTTCGATAGCGACTGGAATCCCCAAGCAGATTTACAAGCGATGGATCGTGCACATCGAATAGGGCAGACTAAGCAGGTTGTGGTTTTTCGTTTCGTTACTGAGCAGGCAATCGAAGAAAAGGTCTTGGAACGAGCAGCGCAAAAGCTTCGGTTAGATCAGCTGGTGATTCAACAAGGGCGAGCACAGCAGGCTGCAAAAGCAGCTGCCTCGAAAGATGACCTGTTGAACATGATCCAACACGGCGCTGAGAAGGTGTTCAAGACCGATGGCGCAACAGGTGTGCTGGGCAGCAAGTCCGATCTCACGGACGACGACATCGACGCGATCTTAAAACATGGTGAAGAACGAACCGCAGCGCTCAATGCAAGATACGAAAAACTTGGTATTGATGACCTGCAAAAGTTCTCTTCAGAAAATGCCTACGAGTGGAATGGCGAAGATTTCACGAAAGCCGCGAAGAAAGAAATTGGTGTAGCTTGGATCAATCCGTCTAAGCGTGAGCGCAAGGAACAGTCGTATTCCATGGACAAATACTACAGACAAGCCTTATCTACAGGCGGAAGAACAGCGGACAACAAACCCAAAGCACCACGCGCGCCAAAGCAAGTCCAGGTACACGACTACCAATTCTTTCCCTCCAAGCTTCGCGACCTGCAAGACCGAGAAACTGCCTATTTCCGCAAGGAGATCGGCTACAAAGTCCCTCTGGGTGATCGAGAAGATATGGATGAGAGCGATAAAGAAGCCGAGCGCGCCCTTGAACAGCAGGAAATTGACGATGCCACCCCCTTAAGTGAAGCCGAACAAGAAGAGAAAGCTCGCATGTCGGACCAAGGATTTGCCTATTGGAACCGCCGTGATTTCCAGCAGTTCATCAACGGTTCTGCGAAGCACGGTCGCTATAACTACCGAGACATCGCCACAGAAGTAGATGGTAAGGATGAAAAAGAAGTAGCGGAATACGCGAAAGTGTTCTGGAAGCGCTTCACGGATATCCAAGACTATCCCAAGTATATATCTACTATCGAAGCTGGTGAAGAAAAATCAAGGAAGCTGGACCATCAGCGGAGAATGCTGAAGCGGAAAATGGAGATGTATCGCGTACCCTTGCAGCAGCTCAAACTCAATTACTCCGTCTCCACAACAAACAAAAAGGTCTACACCGAGGAAGAAGACCGTTTCTTACTCGTCATGCTCGACCGTCTTGGTGTTGACGGTGAGAACATCTATGAGCGCATCAGAGACGAGATCCGCGAGAGTCCATTATTTAGATTCGATTGGTTTTTCCTTAGTCGTACACCAGTGGAGATTGGGCGACGGTGCGCTACTCTACTGACAACGGTGGCGAGAGAGTTCGAGGCCGGCGATGGAAAGACCGTTAATGGGAACGGGGTTGGGAAGGGAAGGGCGAGGGAAGAGACAGAGGAAGAGGAAGAGGATTTGACGCCGGCGCGGAAGAAGGCGAAGAATGGTGTCAAGGTAGATCCTTTTCCTTGGTTGTGGCCAATTGGACGGCAGAGCTGACACGAAGGGCATAGAACAAGCAGCTCGATTCTGTGAAGAACGGAAGCAAGGCCACCACGACACAGACATCCAGGGCAGGGAGCGTGACTTCGAACGGCTCTGCAACCAAGCCTAAGGGAAAAGGGAAGAAGAAATGAGTGCCATGTTCTTGAACGCATTTTTCATTTTCACTAAGCGCGGATTGGCGCAGGCAGCTACGAGGCATGGGAGGGCTGGGGCGTTTACTGGCTTGGGCGTTGCTGGTAGATCTGAAGCTATCCATGATTTCTAGAGCTGCTGTTTGATGATTTGCAGGGGCAAGGAGGACTTGCTATGGTTTGCTAGATGTACAATAGCAGGGTAGAGGCCTGAGGGGTTGAGGATACGACACGCTATTGGGGATGGGCGACGATGGATAAGCGAACGATTTCAGAAGGACCTCTGACATCATGCTTCTGTGGCCATCGTGGGTAGCGATAGTCTTAACTGGTGAGGTGATGGCTATTCATGAGATCAAACATCAAGATTATTAGCCTTTGCTGTTATGATGTACAACATGATACAAGAAGTCGGTATATACACTTCAATCATAAGAGGATAAAATATGTTGTCGTGACCTCTTCCTCGATGCTTAGATAGAAACGGGGATGTGCTGGGAAAGTATGTAGAAGGGTTCTTTAGAAGTCGGATTGCTAATTCTAGTCATGATTCAAGTAGTAGATCGTACCTAGCTGCATAGATATCAAATACAAGCGAACCCGAACTGTGCATATCGCTGCAGCGATGATTCCAGCAGCCAGGTCGTTGGAACCCCATTTTAAGAGCCCAGTCCGAGCGCGTGCACCTCATCCAAAGCTCGAACACCTTGCTACGCTGAGCAGCTGACGGTATTTGGAAAGTGAAAAACGCAATAGAAGATAAGGGTCAGTGAATTAGACTGGGGAGAGGAATTGGGAGAAGAGCGTTCCAACCCAGAAGGATTTGGATTCTTTATCCTCCATAGCTCACGTTTCTATTTTTTAGGAGACTTGACTTTTTAAACCTAAGAATATTGTTCCCTCGACTCTTACCTTTTGCATCGTGGGAAGAATTCGTGTAAAAGAGATGCCAACAGGAATAGAAGGAAGAACCGAATGATTCTCTTATGACCATAGATTTCTTTATCGACCTGTTCGACTGACATTTAGAGAGCTTAGCAAGACCGTTGCAGTGGAAACATAAAGAGGTTTGTGTCAGGGGATGTGTTCATGCGTGCGTATCCGGGAAATTTCCTCGGCATTGTGTCAATAAGAGTTGGGGATGTTTTGTCTAGGTTGAAGTGGTTTGTAAAAACATCACGTCCAAGACGATTGGGTATGTTCTTTGGATAACTGGAACTAACCTCTTACCATTCGTCGCCCAGGTCATCATTTCTCTTTCCGAGAATAATCGTAATGTCCCGCCTCAAAGCCTTAGATTCCGAGTCGAATCAGGCATAGACTAAGCATTTGACTGACTGTTAATCAGGTCTCATATTTGGGGCGGCCTCACTAATCAGGATGTTGTGCCAAACGTGTTCTTAACGGCGTTCTCCTGTTTCGTATTACGATCCTTTTTCTTAGCTTTGAGCACCTAGTTGAAAAGAAGATAGCATCCATCAACTTCCCTCGCCAAATTTGTACAGTCAAAGACGTTGTTTCGGGCGTCATAGGAGAATCGTGTTGCAAATTGAGCTGGCAATCGTTATCTTACGCTGTGAACACGCAATACTCAAGATTGCCAGCAATTTGCCTTTTAACACCTTGCTTCTACACCCTTCCGACTCACAGTCAAGTACTTTACACCCTTGTAGGGCTTGACTCCTTCTCCAAGTCCTCTGCTCTTGCGCGTATCTACAATGAGCCCATCTACTTTGATCCCACTGGCCAACCATCCCTTCACGCTGAAGCTCACAGAAGCGGAGGAAGGCATTAAAGGGATATTCCGTTGGACAACTCGTACGTCTCGCTGCTCCTGCTGCTCCTTGGTCGAAGGCCGCTTGGTAGGCTCTAGTAGTGAACTCTGATAGGTTTCTTCTTTGTCATCGTAATCTCCGCTTTTAGCGTCATGGTGGAAGCCATTCGTCACTCCATCCTCGTCATTACCCAGGGGACCAAAAACCGTACAACGAAGTGTGGCACTTCCTGCAACGGCCGCTTCTTTGGTTGGTATGCGCCATTCCATAGTGTTCTCAGCCGGAATAAAGAACGCCTCGCCTCGACTCGCATGTATGTCGTTGATATTTCTTACAGTCGCGGGAATAGGAATAGTAACAACTACATCTTGAATCACAGGCGCGGAAGAACCACCTCCAAATACTGGGGTAGACCTTCCAGAAGACCTTGAGCCAAGAGGAGGCCGCAAAGTAGTAGAAGATGAGGACCCTGAGAAAGTGCTAGATAGTATTAAGCGAGCTTCGAAGTCTGCTCCGGTGGGGCCTAGTGATTTTGAAATCTCGATAGAGACTGGAAGTTGTAAATTTGCATTTGACCAGGATTTGAGATCAGGATATGGAGGCAAGAGATTCACTTCATAACCAGCGAGAACAAACTTGCCATCTGGAGGTACAAAGCTCAGTTCTCCCGGCCGGTCTTTCCATCTCGCGAGTCGCACACACGGATGGAACACAGGCAATTCAATGGCTTTTTCCAGGCCTAGCTTTCCGCCCGACGCAGAGAGGGTCAGAAGAAGGTCAGGTACACCAGATATCTTAGATGTAAATGCTATAGAGCCATTTGCAAAAGCTGCCAGCGGCCGACCAGAGGGTGCCAACGTCACCGATAACGTCTCTACTATATCAACATAGAGCTCATTACTCGTATGACGGACATTGGCGCGGCGCCAAGGGATAGCGGGACCATTGTTGGTAGGATTGAGACTCATTTGTTGCTTCAGGCCACCGGACGGTAAAAGAGCTGGTGATGATCTTCCAAGGAGTCTCGACTTAGCCTCAAACTCGTGACTCTAGTAATCAAAGATCTATCATACCCAGGCAAACCTACACCACCTAGTAGTTTTCCCATCCATCCTGGTATGTCAACGTCATCTCTCAAGGCGTTTGGCTCGGTGTTGCACACGCTTCCAGCATCGCACATTTCACCCAAAAGCTGAGCGGCCACATCATAAGACTTTTCTATCTTGCTCGCCAACAAAGGTGCTCCAATGAATTCCTCCAGAACATCGATGATCCGGTGAAGAAATTCAAGGACGAACAAGGGTTCGGTATCCGTCGAGATAGGAGACAGAAAGAGGAGATTCGAGTGGACGAGAGAGAACAAAACGGTCGGTGGGTTAATGTTTGGTAGGTGTATCAGGGAGGCTCGTGGGACGGGGTGAGCAAGGTAGAGGGGCAGCACAACGCGGGCAGAGGCTGGCCGAGAACGGTAGACATGCTCAAGGATGCAATCACTGAATATTCATTGTCAGTATTTGAAGCTAATGATTGTCTATTAGTCGGAAGCCTACTCATGCTGGTCGTAGATGTAAAGTGCCTCGATGGCATTGCTCATCATGGTTCGAACATGATCTGTTGATAACAGGGTTCAGCAGGGAGATGTCGTTCTGCCACGCAGATAGCCAATCGGAGTGCGGGAGCGCTAAGGCGGTCAAAGCTTTCGACGTTTCTTCTTCGGATCTCTAAAAGGTCACCCTTTCAACTTTTACTTGTGAACATGAGTACGAAGAGCCTTCTGCAGAAGTGATGCACATCACTCATGGCTCAGGATCCGCAGAGAGCACCCAATGCCTCACTCGTCAAACTTGAACGGCCAGAGAAGCTACAAACAGTGCTAGAGCAGGACAAGCAAGATGACTGCCTCTCTTGTAGGCTCATCGGTACGGCGAACTTCCGAACCTCTATTCTATAAATTCTTAACCGTTACGCTTAGGGGCATCTGCATTCATCGGTCTTGGAGGTTACAGCTATTTTTCTGGCAAATTTCAGCTGCAGCAACAGGAGGCCAAGATCTTGAAGAGCGGTACTAAGTTTGGCATGAGGTCACGGCATGCTGGTATCACGAGCATCTCTTTGGCACTTGTAGGGATGGGGTTATGGCGTTTGGTGAATTGAGAAATGGTCCTAAGCGTACGGCAGCACAACCAGCAAGGTTGACATGGAAGTCAGGAGGCACGAATGGAGCTTAGATGCAACAAATGAATAGGACATGGCCACATAGCCAGGATAGGTACGCAGTTCAAAGAGGAGAGGCTTAGGATGAGGGGATTGGTCCAGCAAAAAGTGCTCACGCTGGACGGAGGCTTCGAAAGGCCGAGACCATTACTACTTTTCATGAACCTCCTCAAATCCGTTCTCCAGCAGTGCTATCAAGTCATCCAACCTGTCAATCCATAAGCCCGTGTATTCATGCTCTTTCAATGTTTGATTGACATCATTAGCGAGCAGAACAGTTGCTGTTCCGGCCTTGTAGCCCGCCGTCATGTCATCTACTGAATCTCCGACCTTTATGAAGCCTTGGCATTAGCAAGACAGGTCTCGTCAAATAACACTCTTATAGACCAGTCTTCGGGCTCACAGACCATAATCAGACTATCTGCTCCATCATTGAGATCCCATTGCTCAGCTATGTGCAAAATGCCCGCTGGATGTGGTTTTGGAGGCCGAAAATCCCGTGTGACGATTGGTGCAAAAGTTTTTCCTGGGAGGAAGTTTTGCAACAGGTGCATGACGGGGGCACTACGTATACACAAGCCATCAACATTTCCGGTCAATGAAACTCGTGCATAATTTGTATCTGAGGATTATCTTAAATGTACAAGACCGTACAAACTTGCAGGATTTCAAGTTTGACTCACTCAAAGTTCCTAGTACACAGCCCCATCCTCAGACCCCTAGACTCCAGATACTCTATTAGTGGCAACAGGCCTGGTTGTGCCTCCTGCTGAATCATAGCTCTGGCCTCAATGGCGCGGATACTAGCGAGAGCGGCGCTTTGCTCTTCAGGGGGAAGGGAGTAGACATGGTCAAGAATGTCGGTTGCTTTGGTGATTGATAGAGCGGCTCTGCAGATGGAAAAAGGTATTAGAAAGGAGACTCAAAAGGTACGGGAGAGGGCGTAAGACCTCATCTCTCCGAACATGTACGTTTGAGGTTTGCTGAAGGAGCCATCAGCATCTTAATCTAGAGCTAGAAATTATAAAGAAGCACTGGTGAGTGAGATGATGTACAAAGTTCCAGAGCCGTAGACTAGATACCAGATTCCAGAAGCTTCACCCATTGAGCAACAAAAAAGACAGGCAAGATGATTGGAACCCTTTTCCCTTTCGTATAGAAAAATATAGTGGATATAGATTGGGGTCAACATGGACTGCAGCGAAGTTGGACTGACGGAGCAAGACGATGCAAAATAAAGCTCGTACCACAGCGTTCCATCCACGTCAAACACAATGCCTTTGAGCTTCGGAGCATCAGAGTGCTTGCCCTTCTCCGGATGTAATGGGGCAAATAGCTTGGGAGGCCTAGCTCTTTGTGACATGTCTCTGACAGAAATTCCGAGATGCGGGTTTCTACCAATATGAGCAAGCCGCTGGCGGCATATGCTATGATTCATAAATCAATACCCAGTTTGGGGAGATTTGACGCTCACATACAAAGTACAAAGTACATGGATATCTACAAGGCTAGGGCTAGTGTTCCCGATCCTTAATCGGGCGAACTGTCAACACCATTCATATCCTCAACTTCTTCGCGTTTCCTTTGAATCTCCCTGGTGCCTGAACAAGAACGCGAGCCTCCTCTCTGATCGGTTTTGCCTTCAACATTGCCTCAATTACGCTAACTCCGTCCGGCAGCTGGTCCAACTGCTCCCTCTGCCTTTCTCCCAAACGCTTCTGCTGCCTTTCAGCTTCAAGCTGCTGCTTTCTCTCCGGTGTCAACTTCCACTCTTCCGGGAATACCAATTTCGGTTTGTATTTGTGATGTCTAAAATCGAGTGGTATGTCCTCGTACATATCTGTGCTGTCTTTCGCCTCCGCCATCAACGTATCTACCAAATCACCAAGGTAGCGCTTGTTTTGAGCTTGTGTCTCGAACGTTTCACTGCTCATTTTTACGACGTCGGTTTCGGGGTTGTAGCGCACGCCAACGAGCTTTATGAGCTTAATGCGCTGCGCTTCTGTCAAGCCTGGGAGATCACGGGTGCAAAATTCGAGAACGATTTTGTTCGCTGCAGGATGGGTTTCGCCCATATAGGTTGTATAGCGGAAGCGGAGTGGCTGGTCTTTGGTTGGTGGTTTAAAGGGTTTAGCTATTTCTAATGGACGGAAGTCAGTTTTAATCGTTTAGGCCGGGAAGAGGATTGGTAGAAACATACTACTTAGCAGTGGCATTTCCCAAGCTGCAATTCTAGCATACTCTCTAAACTCTCTATGCTGTTCAAGTTGTCCATGAGCTATCGAGCTAATATCATCCCCATCGAACTCCTCATCCTCGCCAGTATCCTGCGGATCCACCTCCCCCATCGCGAACAAACCAGGCTTAATCTTTTCGGGCAAATCTAACGACTCCATGGATTTCATTAGAGTTTGTGAATTGTACGCTGCTTGAGAAGTTTGGGCGTTTAGATCCGACACAACTTCAGGAGATGTCATGTGCTCATCGAGTTTGTGGGCGACTTGTTCAAATTTGATTTTCTCTTCCGGCGATAGTGTGTCATAATAGGTACGGCCTTCATGGTCAAGACTTGAAAGGAAATCGAAGGGTTTTGTTTCAGCGGATGGTTCTGAATCGTCATTTTGGCGGTAGATTTTTGTGGTGTGGAGAGCTCTAGAGGGAACGATGAGTGGTAGGACTTTCTTGCGCGACGGTATTCGAGGAGTGTATCGAAGAGCGAGGTAACCCAATCTGTTGATTGACGCCGCCATTCAAGGATGCAATTGTTCCGGCTAATGAATGTTCATGCTGTTGTTGGGCAGATCTCTTGTACGTTGACCATATACGGCATATGTGCACTTCTTTAATTCCGCCGCAGGAACTCCCGCATCCTTCACAGCGCATACGTTATGGTCATGTCAGAAATACAGCAGCTACAACGTGCTCGGAAAGTTTGCTTCGTCACGATTGGAGCTACCGCGGCTTTTGATTCTTTGATTAAAGCAGCTCTAAGCCCACCCTTTCTGGGAGCACTACAAGCTTCCGGCTACACAGACTTAGTATTACAGCATGGGGAAGAGGGAAGAGCCATCTTAGAGGACTTTGATGCAACTGATTGGAATGATATTAAAGCAACATACGGGCTTACAATCAGCGGTTTTGACTTCAAGAAGCAAGGCCTAGGACAGGAAATGAGTGCTGCAAAAGGACAAAACGGCGGAGCAGAGGGCGTTGTTATCAGTCATGCTGGCTCAGGCACAATCCTCGCTGCTCTAAGAATCGCAGTCCCCATCGTCGTCGTACCCAATCCGGACCTCTTAGACAACCACCAAGTCGAGCTTGCAGAAGCACTAGCGGCTCAGGGGTATGTTGTTCATGGACGTTTGGAGTAAGTCCTTGCTACATCTCAAGCGGGTTTTCACACCATTAACCCTTTTTCAAGTGACCTACCAACAGCAATCCGCCAAGCAGAATATCTTCGAGACAAACAGCATGCCTGGCCCCCTGATAATAAAGAATCTGATCCCTCTGGTAGAGGGCTAGCAGGGGTGATGGATGACGAGATGGGCTTTGTCGACTAGGCTGATATCTGAGCAAAGAGCTCCAAGGACAACCATTCGAAGACTGTTGACAGGTGGAGGGTTTGGAACACGTCTGGTGAGGGACTCGCAATCTTCATTAATCCACGGGACTTGATCAAGTCTAGTCAAAGCCCCAGTGACGACCGTCCACCATCCATGCCGACTTTCATTCCAGACATCCACAGCTGCATTGAACGGGCAACCATCAGTCGGTGTCAAGCTTACCAAACCAAGCTTGCAAATAGCCTGTATTGATCAGACTTTGGGTCAAACACACGGTTATCGTGTGCTTCCAACCCTCAAGCACAATCACATCTCCCAAGAACCGGGGAAAAATTCTTAGAAAGAGAAGAAGCATGTTTCAGAAGCCGTCCAACGTCTTTCGTAACTTTCAGCACATGCGTCGAATCCATACCACCCACCACAGCGAAGGCAACAACAAGATCCAGCGGAACAAGCCAGAACCAAGCGATCATCGTACGCACTAGAACTATTCTAGGGAGATTCTCGCATTGGAAAAGTATTTGGTTAATGATTTGGATATCCTAAGAGTGTTATAAAAAACCCATCCGTACGGAGAAGTGTTCATCTCGGAAATTACTGTTTTAATTATTGGTAGCTCTCTGTATGGTCACCCACGCCTTGTCTAAATAGAAATGAAGAAAATAACAGACCTTGTTCTTCAGTAATGGCTCCTTAGAGACCAATATCTCCATTCTTCCTCTTCAGTAATTCGCTTCTCAACCCTCATTTTGCAATAGAAACAGAGAAGTTAAAAACCAAATCCATAAGTAAAAACCCCCCTCTCTACCCTCCCCATCTCAAGCCCTCCTCCCCATTTCAACCTTCCCGTCTATCTCCGCCCTCCTACCAACCCCACTCCCATCCCCTTCTATACCCCAAAATCAACCAGCAAATCCTCCTCCTTCCCAAGCACCTTCGCCCCTGGCGTCCCTTTCCCCTTAACCCCTGCTTTCCCCTTAGGACTCTTGCTCTTCGGGTTCTTCCAGGTAGAAGGGTTCTTACCGGCCGTGCACTTTGCGTTGCCCTTGCCAGGTGGCGAGGGGGAGGTCTTTGCTTGGAAGGTGGCGGCGTTGATGGTGGGGTTGGGGTTACCGTTGCCGTTGCCGTTGCCGTTACCGTTGCCGTTGCTGTTTCCGTTTCCATCGGCATACCCGCTTACGCATTTCTTCCCCGAGGCTCCATTGCTACCAACCGCTTCTCGTTTAGCCTTCTCTGCGGCTAGTTTTTCCTTCGCCATCCAGTCATCGCTAACATGGCGCCTCGGCTTCTCTTCTTTTGGGTTCTGCACAAATGGCGATTCGCCGGGTGCGATGAAGAAGCGGCGGTGCATGGGGTTCGGGCTTGCGGGCTTGACGCATTTTGGCTTCTCGGTATTGACCAAGGTGCTGGGGCTAGCGGATGCGGTGAAAGATTCAGCGGTGCTGGACTGTGCCGTACTGTCTGATTTAGCCACGTAGGCTACAGACTCCGAATCCGAACCCTTGGTTGGCGACACGGACGGAGGCGACGGTGTGAGAGGCTTGATCCTATCAACCGGACGCGCTATTTTTGGCGCTTCGTTGATTTCGAGACGAGCGAGACGTTGAGCGGTGGAGGGAATGTGAGGTTTCGAGGGTTCGGAGGTTAGGGGCAGGGGTTGCTGCAGTTTGGCAGCAGCTAGATTAGCGATAGCGGAGGGAGTGTTTGGTGGCGCTATATACATATTGGCTGCGGTGGGGGCGGCGGCAGCAGTATTGGTGGGTGCCATGTATGTATTGGCAATATTAGTAGGCGAAGGCGTATACGTAGGATGTGACGAAGGCGAATATGGAGCAGGGAAAGGAGAGTGCTGCGCAGCAAGATTACTGGCATGGTAGCCTGGAGAGCAAGCAGCTGGGAAGTTTTTTTGCTGGCCAGCAAGGGGCAGGAAGCGCTGCTGTGGCTGATTATAGGTTTGGCCATGACCATGGCTATGCTGACCAAAGCCATTCGGTACCCTAGAGGGAGCTTTTCGAACCTGCTGGTTCAAAGATGCTTCTCGTTCAATCGGAGCTCTCCATGATTGCTCGATCGCAGCTGGTTTCTCCGGTTGCCAATTATATCCATACTGCTTTATATGCCAGTCTGGCCTCGTCCGGATACCAATGTCATTCAGCGTCTTCTGGTCCGGCATTTCGTGCTTGTAGAGGCAGCCTTGCTGCTGATAGTGACAGTCGCCAGTCTTGAGATAGTAGGTGCAATAGATCTTCTTGCCGTATATACCGGAGGCAGCGGTGGCTTGGGTGCGAGGCGGTGAGGTGGCGGTGGGCGCAGGTGGGGATCGCTCTTGGCCCGGAGCAATATGCTGCTCGTTCGCAGCGACTACCGAGTCTATGACAGCCTTGTAATTCTTAGCACAAAAGATTCTTTCTTTGGGAAGTAAATGAAAAATATATACTTGAGTGTTGTTGACTGTTTGGACGCCTTGACGCCAGTTCTCGATATCATTTGGCCCTGAGATACCTATCTTTCCTGCAAGCATCTCACCGCCTGGTGTATGAAAGCGCCCCATAGGTGGGTGATTTGCAGCAGGACGTAGAGTGGCCTCAACACCAGTGGCTTTTGCGGATAGCTTCTCCAAAGAGTCGATAGGGGAGCTTCCCGTGAGCTGAACGGCGTAAAAATTGCCACTATGGTATCTCTCCCCAAGACATACCATATTAGCAGTCTCAGCCATAGCAATGGTCGCAGGAACGCCAACAATCTTAAGGAATTGAGGCAGCTCATCTGCTGCTATAAGCGGCGTCAAGATACCATTTCCGCGGGAGATGAAGTAAAGAGGACGAGGGGAGTCCGACATTGCGGCAGATCAGGCAGGGATTACTAAAAACAGGGAGATTTTTGCTGTCCAGTAGTCAGTTACCAGCTTCTGGTATGCTATACTTGTAAGACGTAATGTTGGAATAGTTGATAGAATAAAAGTTGTATGATGTGTGTTGAAAATTGTTGGAGACCAAGCCTCAATTGAAGTGATGATGTATGTCAATAGCTATTTACTTTTCAGTGAATAACCGTAACACCAGTTCCTCTGTGGTTATGCTATAACAGAAGTCCGCAAGTATCGATTGTGAAATTTGGGACTTACCTAGCCTGGGCCTTTGAGACTTGGTTTGCTGTTGAGAGTTGGGCTTTGTAGGTTTGATGATAGCTTGACTAGATATATTTGTAGGAAACAACCGTAGTAAGGTAAATGTCCGAAACGGAAAGCTGCTGCTTTGAGGTTGTAAAAGAAGGAATTGGTTAGGTGTGTGAGAGATATAAGTACCCCCTTAATGAACAGAATTAAAGAATTCACTACGTACGGCACAAAGAATCCGGATTCACCATGAAAGATAATTCGGAAAAGTGACCAGACTGACAGAGTGAATGAGCCACAAAGTTTAACACATCCTTGGACATCTGCGTCACTCTGGATGTGGTAGGACTCACAGCCCAAGCAGTGGTCAAACATTATGCTGTTTGACACAAGACGACAATGAGTTTGAATGAGGAGACTTCAGAATTCGTCAGTAGAAGGCGGTTGGCTTGAATTGTGGTGATGCAGGATCTGCAAGACGGCAATCTGCAGTTCCTGTAGGGCTTGCATTCTGCCCATCCCGGCAAGCGACCGTGACGACGACACCAGGCATCATGGCTTCCAGGTTCTCTGAGCTTCAAGCCTTATGTATATATTGCCCCTATATTCTGGAATAAACGATCCGTACAAGAAGAAATTCTGGAGTTCTTGAATGGCAAACTTTTGCATTATTAACCTGTCCCTCAACTGTCAGGATTTGTATATATTCGCTCCTTCTGCACGCAAAGCTGAAAGGACGTAGGGCATAACAACAGGGTATAGCTATCGGGGACGGGGTTATAAGAGCATGACGGCATCGGCTGCTCGAAGTAATGGGCAACACGATCACGACATTCTGCTCTTGCGCTTCCAAATGGCAGTCAGGAAGAAGTTCATAGCCAGCAATATGATATTCTCATATGCCCATCAAGATGTCAGTGTGTATCAAGATCTTTAGATGGAAGTATCGGTAAGTGTGAGTCCCATAGACCGCATGACTTGTTGATGTTTCTAGTTGCTTTGCAATCTGCTTCTTCCGTTGAGTATGGTACTTTTTATATTTGTGCTTCCCCGTTTGTCAAGCCTTACTTTTTCAACGGGATGTCTTCTGGCCAGGGTGTTTCCAATTACACCGTTCGCAATTCGATAGAGCCAACTGACTATGTCGCTATAACTTCCTTAGAGAGTTAAAATTTCTCGTGATTTTCTTCCGGTAGTAGCATCTCCATCTAGACTGTTGGTTTCCACATCATTGTTTGCTAGTTTATTGACACTTTAATCTCGGCGCGATTTCTCGTTGCTGCTGAGTACAGATCGATGATCCACTCCACAATGTGACTTGCCAGGTGCTCCTTTTAGTGTTCCCGTGTGGTGGTCTTTTCGACGACCAGTCGAGCCAAGCGGCCGTTAGGTAGAAAGAAAACCATTACCATCTCGAGACATGCTTTGACACCACACGATTAGCAGTCCCAGACTGTTTTATAGAAGATGATATATACCAATGTATTGCGATGGCGCATCATGCATGTCGCAAAGCTGTGTATCGCAGATGTGTATGTGCGAAAGATGCGAAGAATTCGAAAGTTTTAAGCTACCCAAGAGCGAATTAGAAAGAATTCATCAACTATTCAATATTTGCATGTATTCGTTTTGACTATTGATGAATGACATTTCTCAATTGAGAGATGAATGAGAGATGATCTCATATCTTGCATGATGTGCGCGAGTGTCTTGAGAAGAATTTTCAATCTGCGCGTGTGTTGAAAGATTTTAAGAAGATATCTTAAGCATACCACTTTATTAAAGATTGTTGATTTAGGATGCGATGTCAGCTTGCTCGTTCATCAGCAATGTAAAGAACATTGATACACCTAATTATACACTACTGATCGACTATGATATAGAGTATCTGACCATAGACAACGAAGACCTAGAATAGACGATTCTCACTGTGTGCGCCAACGTTCCCTTGGCTATTGCGGGAAGAAACATCTTGAGTGGTGATGTTGCTACTTAAATCGTTGACAACTGAATCATGATCATCTCTGCTTGAACTATCTCTGTCAAACGTAGCATCAACCAATATGCTGGTGCTGTCCTCAACAACTTTGTGCACAGGGTTAGTTGAATCACTGTCACGATGCGGTTCGAAGACGTTACGAGTGTTTCGTGCCGGCCTTCTCATGAATGCTTCACAGAGCAGCCCAGCAGCCACGCTAACGTTCAAACTATCCACGCCTCCCTGACCAGCTCGTTGACCTTCTATACCGATAACATAATCTGCCTTCTTCTGAATGTTCCAGCGGAGCCCCTCGCCTTCGCCGCCTAGGATTAAGACACAAGGATGATCTCTGGCAGGGCATCCTAGTGTCGAAGTGGAGAAGTAAGGTTTTCGGACAGGCGCACTTGCAGACAGGGTGCTTCCGGGAGCGACTGCGGCGTAGAATTTCCAGCCGTTGTCCTGGCACTCATCGATAAAATTACCAGGCTGGCTGATGGACATGAGGGGCAGACTTTCCGAAGCTCCTGCGGAAGCTTTCAGCGTGACAGGGGTGAAAGGGGCGCTGTTGCGGTTTGATATTGCAACCGCATCGATCCCAAGAAAATAAGCAGTACGCATGATCGCTCCAAGGTTTCCAGGATCGAGAATTCCATCCAGCAGCAACACGAATGGAAACCTGGAGAATCCGACCTGATATTTGACCTTGGGCTCTATTCCGTTAATTGCTTCTTCCTCACGTGATTGATGGTCCACAACAATGTGGAATGGCGCTTGCTGCTTCGATACCGGCTTAAAAGCCACAACTGGTAGTTTTGGCAATGGGGAAGCTTCGAGTATATAGCCGTTATGCGGCCTGCCCGCACTCATCTTGTCCATCAATCGTAACCAGTCTCCTTGAACTCTAGAGACCTCGACACCCCGAGAGAGCGCCAGTTTCCTGATGGTCATATCCTGTGCCGCATTCTCCCTGTTTTCCCCATCGTAAAGATACAATTTGTACATCTTTCTGCGGTCGGACTTCAGAGCAGCAGTGATGACAGATGTACCATACAGGAACTCTGATGCTGGCGTGGTGTACGGTATACTCAAGGGGGCCCTCACCTTCCACCCGGGCCGCTCTCTATCCTTGTCAGATTGGACTGGATCTATGCTAAAATCCCTGGGAGGTCCGCGCGCAGCGGCGTAAGACGGTCTGCTATCAGAAGAACGCAGAGAATCTCTTACAAGGTCTTGATGTTCTTCGCGTTCTCCCCTATACGACCGATCCTCTCGTTCTGCTGACTGTGGCCGATAGCTTCTCGAAGCCGAATCCCCTGCGTTATAAAATGAACTTTTTCGTCCGCTAAATCTTGAGGAATCGTTTTGAACATCAGTAGCGCGGCTTTCTATATCATTTGGTACGTGGATGCCCAGCCGTAAAAGGGGGTCGTCCGTATCAGCAGATCGCTGCGGTGCAAAAGAAGTCCGAGACCTCGGAGGCCCCACAGAAGCTCTATCATCTTTATTTCCACGATGCCTGGGGGGTTTGTAGTCAGGAGGTGGATTTTCATCATGACCATAGATGGAGGCACGCCGAGCTGCTCGATTAGGCAAGCCAGACGGACGATGGGCATTAGATGATGATCCGAGAGCTCCATACCGACTACCAAAGCGTGGTCGTTCTGCTTGATAGCCTACAGCACGTGTAGGATCTCCATAAGATGATCTATCTCGCCCGCTCACATTTGTAGGTAGTGTGGACTTTTTGTATGCGCCTCCCCTCTTGAACTGTTCGCTTGAGAACCGAGGCCGTGGGTTCTGCCTGAGCGGTGTTGCCGGTTCCTCTCTCCCTCCTCGCAAATATTTCTGCTGTCGTGGCGTCAACCTTCCTTCCCTACTGCTTTCCGACTCCCTCATATCATCAACATCCTGTTGCTGCTGATGATTGGGCCTACGAGGTCTAGCGCTAAGAAAGCCATGCTCTCCCGACGGCGCCGTCTCCCTAGCCCCGTCATATCGAGATCGAGGACCATCTCTTCCCACAGCACGAGTTGACTTCCGGATACCTCTATGGATAGCTGAATTCGTGGAGACTGGCCGCAAAGCAAATCGAAGTCTCGTACTATGCAAGTGAGAGAGATAGTTGCCACAGAAGAATGCTTGGCCCGCAAGTCTGGGAGTTCTCAGCATCACATTCAGTACAGTTGTTGATACTTAAGAAATCAGAGCGTTTGAAACTTCAACTTTCTGAATATGCAGGGGTTACGCGTTTAGCACTGACCGCTAGTGACACCCCTACAAGCTACGCGTCAACCTCTCTTTACCGCGTTTCGTAAGACATTCTGGAGTTGAGCTTGCCAAAGCACCATTACAGAGCCTAAAGTGCTTCTATCTACTCAAACACGGGCCGAATCTCGAGAGTGCGTATTTATGTACAACATTTTAACTTGATTCCTATCTTGGTTACAAGGGCTGATTAAGAATTACTGTGTAGTGTTGAATATAGAACCAACGGGTCACCCCAAATTCTCAATTGCCCTGTGCGCGGTAGTTGCTCAATACTTAACTCCAGTCCAGTGAAGTTAGCTTCACACATTAGATGTTCTCTTCCGGCTACCAAGACATTTCACGATAAAAATATTGAATCCGGCATAGCATGGCACGGAAAGCAAGTTAACCAAGGCAAGCGGCGCCAATGCAAGAGCCAGAATTTGAGATAGACGTTATGAATATGCCAACAGCTTCAAAGACAAGTGCTACCCCTATTGGAGGAAACGGCGGGCAGGATGACACAAGTGATAAGGGGAATCTTGAAGCACCTTACTCTCCATTGTTCGTGTCTGAGGGGAGTCCCGTGGCGCCTATCACAGTTACAGAAGAAACTGCCATCAACGAACGCGGTGGAAATGCCGGCATAGCCATCAGTGTACCTCCTGTTGAACGACGATGGGAGTATCAATCCTACAACGAAGCTCCTGTCGTGAAAGTTCTAGAGGAATATGATGACGGGGAAGACCTTCAGTATCTTGTGAAGCTACAGGATGGCTGTAAGCTAAAAGTGAGTGAAGTGCTTCCTGGACACAACCCTATGTCAAAGCCTGAATTAATCTTACCTTATCCAATTTTACTCTTTCACCTTACCTCATAGTATCATTGTGGCAAATGCACGTAACCTTAACAATTGACTAAGTACAGCATCCTATCTAGGTGACATACAACAGCCTCGTCAAGCTTCGGAATGGTGCTTGCTCTTTAGAGCGGTTTAATAACCCTTCACGCAACGGATCAAATGGGTCGGGTTCAGTCAACTTTTCAATCATGTCCACGGGTAACGAGCTCAGACGGTCAAAAAGACTGGTCGACCTCATCAAGATGGACTCCTCATCTGATGACGAACTGGCCGCCACAAAACCCTCAATCGGTCGTAGAAGAGGTTTGTTGAGTGCCCCCAAGCGCGGCCGTCTGCACAAGTCGAGCTCACTTTCGTCTCGGTCACGTGCAACTTCCCAAGAGTCAAGTAGTGATACCTCAGGAGCACCCCAGCATCGGCGGCCAGCTGGACGGTCTCGGGGCACCCGAGCGACACGTCAAGCCGGCAATAAGAGCATAAACTACAGGGAGGCTGCTCCCATCGACGAGTCCGACATTGAGGAAAGTGATGACAGTCGATCGTATCTTGGTAAACGCAAACGAGCTTTATCTCGAAACGCGGGCTCACGGAAGACTCGGATTTTAATTCGGAGACCTCAAAAGCACGATGTACCACGTGTTGAAGGCACACGACGGTCTGAAAGGTCAAAGAAAGCACCATTGGACATGCGAGAGCTGGGCGAGGACGACATCCCGGACAACATCTCCATCACAGAATTTCCCAAGGCTGTTGGCGCCAGAGAAATCTACAAGGGAATCCCTAAGGACAACGAATTCCGCCTTCGGCACAACCAATCATGCGACGCCTGTGAGAAATTTGGGGACCATATGGAGAAGGGTGACCTGGTATTTTGTCAAGGCTGTACACTATCGTATCATCAAAAGTGCCTCGGGCCGAGAAATGGCAGAGATCATCTTGTGACCAAAATAGGCGACAGCGACTTCGTTCTTCAATGCAGGCGTTGTATTGAAGCGGTAAAGAGAAAGGATCCCATGGCCCCTAACCAAGGTGCGTGTTCGATGTGCGGAGAGATTGGCAACTCCACGCAGCCTTTCCGCGACCGCAAGAGTACTATACAAGAACAGAAAGATAGGGAGGACAATGATGGCGAGGACCCTACTACTAAAGTGTCTCCTCAGTTGATCAATAACGCCCACAATCTTCTCTTTCGCTGTATCGTCTGCTATCGTGCCTTCCATATGCACCACCTGCCACCGAAAGAGAACGATGCTCCTCTGGAAGGTGCAGACGACGAGCAGCTGGCGAGTGAACGTTTCCGTGAGTATTGTGAGTACTGGTCATGTCACGAGTGCGTAATGGCGCCTGCAACAGTAGAAGCCTTGATTGCTTGGCGGCCTATCAACGAAGAAACCTATGTGCCTGGCACCACCACGGAGCTGAACGGGGAAAACTCAAAGGAATATTTGATCAAGTGGAAGCAGATGTCATACTTCAGGTCTACGTGGATGCCAGGTCCCTGGGTCTGGGGAGTTACATCTGGCTCAATGAGGAAGGCCTTTACCAGGCGTGGCAATCAGAACAATCTGCCAAAAATGAGAACCGAAGACGCCATACCCGAGGAGTATTTACGTGTCGATATTGTTTTCGATGTCAAGTATACAAACCTCGTCAAGGTGCAGGCTGAGAAAGTCGACCTAGCTCGCATTCGGGAGGTCAAGCAGGCCTTGATGAAGTTCAAAGGCCTTGGGTATGAAGATGTGGTATGGGAAGAGCCACCAGATCCAGAAGACACCGATCGATGGGGTGACTTTAAGTCAGCCTACGAAGACTGGGTCCGTGGAAAATATATCCATCTGCCCATACAACAAAGTTTGAATGCACACCTGAAGAAGACCAGAACCCAAAACTTTGAGCAGAAGATTATGATGAAGCAGCAGCCTGAGGCTTTGACAGGCGGCAAGCTCATGGAATATCAACTTGATGGTTTGAATTGGCTCTACTATCAATGGCACAAGCGCCAAAATGCTCTTCTCGCTGACGAAATGGGGCTTGGTAAAACAATTCAGGTCATTGCGTTCCTCGTTTCTCTCAAACATTTACACGGTTGCTGGCCCTTTCTCATCGTTGTTCCAAATTCAACCTGCCCGAATTGGAGGCGCGAGATCAAACAATGGGCGCCTTCGTTGCGAGTCGTGATGTACTATGGGTCTTCGGAAGCACGCAAGTTGGCTCTGAAACATGAGCTCTTTCCAGGAGGCGCCAAGGACCTGAGATGTCACGTTGTCGTTACTTCCTACGATGCAGCCCAGGACGACGAGTTCCGGAAGGTCTTTCGTGGTATATCCTGGGCCGGGCTTGTGGTTGATGAAGGTCAGAGGCTTAAGAATGACAAGAACATACTCTATGGGGCACTCAGCGCACTTCAAGCTCCGTTCATAGTACTGCTGACTGGAACACCATTACAAAACAACCCGCGAGAACTCTTCAATCTTCTACAATTCCTTGACAATTCGATTAACGCGCAAGCTATGGAAGACGAGTATACAACACTGACGAAGGACAACATGTCAAAGCTTCACGATCTTCTGCGACCATTCTTCTTGCGTCGAACCAAAGCTCAAGTACTTACATTTCTACCTCCCATGGCACAAATTATCGTCCCAGTAACAATGACTGTTATTCAAAAGAAGCTGTACAAGTCGATACTTGCAAAAAGCCCAGAGCTGATTAAGTCAATATTCGGAGGTAGTCAGAGGGCGCTCAAAGCAAACGAGCGCGCCAGTCTTAACAACATTCTTATGCAGCTTCGAAAATGCCTTTGTCACCCTTTCGTGTACAGCAGAGCAATCGAAGAGAGAAGCTCAAATGCTGCAGTTTCTCATCGTAACCTTGTGGAAGCGTCATCAAAGCTACAGCTACTTGAGATCATGCTACCAAAACTTCAAGAACGTGGCCATCGTGTTCTCATCTTCAGTCAGTTCTTGGACATGCTCGATATGATCGAAGATTTCCTTGATGGACTTGGGCTATATTACCAGCGTCTCGATGGGAACGTGAGTTCTCTACAGAAGCAAAAGCGTATTGACGAGTTCAACGCACCGGAGTCGAACCTTTTCGCTTTCCTGTTATCTACTCGTGCAGGTGGCGTTGGAATCAATCTTGCCACTGCTGATACGGTAATTATCTTGGATCCAGATTTCAATCCGCATCAAGACATTCAGGCTTTGTCTCGCGCTCATCGGATTGGCCAGAAGAAGAAGGTGCTTGTATTTCAACTAACCACGCGTGCCACGGTAGAAGAGAAGATCATGCAGATCGGAAAGAAGAAGATGGCTCTCGACCATGTTTTAATCGAACAGATGGACGCGGAAGATGATGCTGGCATGGATCTCGAGTCTATCCTACGTCATGGTACTGCAGCCTTGTTTAAGGACGACGATACTCAGAACATTCGGTACGACTCTACATCGGTCGACAAACTTCTGGATAGAAGTCAGATCGAGGATACTCAGACAGGTCAAGACAATTCTGCGGAATCGCAATTCAGTTTTGCGCGTGTGTGGGCCAACGACAAGGGCCTGATGGAGGATTCGCTAGAGACTATTTCAGAAAACGACGGATCAATACCTGATCTTTCTGTTTGGGAAAAGATTCTCATGGAACGTGAGCACGAAGTGGCAGTAGAGGCTGCTGCAAAAATGGAAGCGCTGGGTAGAGGGAAGCGTGCACGCCAAGTGGGTTTGATCCTGTCATGCAAGCGGGACGTTCTAACGCTCTATAGACTGTCGATTACACAAAGCAGACGTTACGCGGTCTTCCTAACGACTCCCCTCAGAAGAATGGCTCACGCCGATATGCATCTGACAGCGACACAGACTTTCAAGCACGCGGCGGCGAGAGCGATGGCGATGACAGTGGCGCAGAAGCGATCGAGGAACAGGTTGATGTAGAAGAGTTACATCCCTCTCACACACAGCGTCCTTCGCGTGGCGTTCTTGGGTCAGAGGATTCTCCTTCAAATGGCAAAGGTACGAAGTGTCGGCGTAAACTCGTCGTTCACTTATCCCCTTGATCAATCCAGTTGACTAAGTTTTATCTTGACAGTGCCAGGATTCAAACGTGCGCAAGTCCAGGTGGAACAACCCAGTGGACTTGACGGAAGTGCGTCCCCTCCAGGGAATACTATGCCTGCCGATGGATACAGTCTTCACAGATTCATTCAAGAGCCCTGCGTGGCATGCAGCAAGGTTCATGCAAAGGGATTGTGCCCGCTCAAGCTTGCTGGGAACGAGCATTGCGCACTATGTGGCTTAGCGCATTTCGCATCCCGATACCAGAGAATCTGCCCACATCTAAGTTCAGTAACGCAATGCCGAGTGCTCCTGGAAACAATAAAGCAAAGTAACGAGCCGCACGAACTCAAAGACCGAGCGAAGAGATACATTGTGGGAATCATAGGGGATCTGAACAACAGAAAGAAGAAGAAGGCGGCACAAGCGCTTCAGGTCCAGCAGCAGCAAGAGCAAGCGCTTCAACCATATGATCAGGCCTTGGCCTCGAAGGGAGAGAATGGTTACAGCACCCCACATCAGCAGATGAACAGCGCCAGCCCAGAGAAGGAGAACAAGGTCGGTGGGGTTGGTAGTACGTCGCTCGCGTCTAGGAGTAAACCTAGGCGTCAAGCGGGAAATAAAGAAGCGATTACGGGCGAGGGTTGAGGAATCCCGAAACGCAAGTCTTGGGCATTGAAGGGCGTCGTCGGTTGAGCTAGATTTTACCGTTGACATTGGAGATATCTGATTTAATTCTCTTGCACCTCGAAAATGTAGCACTGCAATCCCAATTATTCGTGAAATAACCGGTCTTTTAACTTGATTCTGACAACATTAACTATAGCCCCCCACATCAATCACCAACCACCAACCGAACTACCCAACAACGACCTTCCTCAATACACTACCTACGTCTAGCCACAACCCTTGTTCCACCATCCTCTGCTAGCATCCTTCCCAAGAAGTTAACAGAAATGCAGTCCTGCTAAGAAAAGGAGGAAGATGTGTGCCATAACAACCAACAGCCCCACACATGTCATTTCTCAAGTCCCATATGCTACTCCAAGAAACATCACACACTAACCAACTACCCCCCCACTTAGGAAAAGAAACCGGATCATTACTACACACGCCCATTCAACCCCAGCATACACCGCTTATCTTGGAGAAGGCATTGTGAGCGGGAACCATGAGCACGATAGCAAATCCGCCGTTCTGATATGTTCGAAACCGCGTCCTTCTCAACGGAAAGAAAAGATCTTGAAGGCCTGGCAGGCAATCCCCCCTCCCAGCAATCCGTGCCAAAGGCACTGGGTTTTATGTTGGCGTGTTCTTGGTTACTATAGGGGGGCTGGTGGAGTTGGGTTCGTTGGGGAGGACGGTTGTAAGGGGTATTTGGGAAGAGGGTGTGATATTTGGATGGGGAGGGTGTTGGGTGCGAGAATCGGGAGGATCAATGAGAGCGGGGTGGAGTGAATGTCCTGGGGGTGGAAGGCGGAAAAGGTGTGGAGGGGTGGGGAAAGGGGAACTGCTCATGGTGTCTAGATGTGATCATTATGATCTTTGGAGCCGGTGAGTTATGAGCGAAAATTCCAGCCTCTACTATAACATGTGAATCTGTTCTGAAGGAGAGGTTGAGAGGTGGTGGAGCAGAGGGGATGGTGGTAGGGGGTTGATTCGGAGGGAGGTGGGTATGAAGATTTTGCATCGGGTTGGGAATAGATCTTTGTAGGTCAAGGGGAGAATGGAAGACAGGTAGCACTGCACATGATGATATCGCGCGACGGGGAATCAATGAAGTAGTTGTTGAAGATTGCATTCAAGCAGTCTACTGGTCTGTAGCGGAGCGTGGAGAAGCCAGTGGAACGTAAAAGAAAAGAAATCATTGAGGATGAGCTTGTGATGCTGCTCACCAAAGTCCGTACAAACAACAGATGGCAGGAGCTCTTCACGCTCGGCACTGTCTACTTCCGTCTGAGCTATCATTCCGATGCTTCACACAAGTTTTCAGCTATTCGCAACGAAGACTAAAGGTTTAGAATAGGAGAGACTGCAAGAACTTGTTTCTTCAGATGGTCGCCAGGACCAGCCACTTTATGAAATGTCATTCCTTGAAGGAATGCCTCCCAGTGATGGTAGATTTTGCTCAAATGGCCGACAACCATACACATTTTCCTCTGGTGGCGTTAGCTGCTTGCGGTGACTCATTGCATTTCATGCCTGATGAAGTCTATAGTTTCTTACCTAGTTGTAGAAAGGACCCTGTAATTAGCACGCTTGAGAACTAAATCTTGGCCACTAAACCTAATTAGTCGGGATATCACGAAGTTCGCATCCCCGTTCGACTGGTAGCGTGAGCAATTATTCTAACACATCCTTTATGAGGTGGATAGCCACGCTCCCTCTGAAACGTAGATAAAGATCAATGAATATAGAACACGTATTCCTGATTATAGGATCCAACAGTATAAGATAACGACGTCTCTCTGACCACAAGCTTCAAAGCGTGTTAGAATTAACTTGCCCATCGCTCTGCATCACTATAATCCATATTGTACCTTTACAACAACGAGCAACCACATCGAGCTTTGACGGGCAAGTTTTCTGCTTACAGAGTTCCTGAACCAGATTGACCGTCGCAATGGAGCATGATTCCAAAGAGCTCTATGACCTCCCAAAGGACAAAGCAGACATGATGAGGATGGAGGAAGACCCACATATCATAGAGTCTTCTGACGAGGACAGATCGGAGTCTGACCCAGTTTGCTATCTCCCGGGACAGGAGACTTTCATGGATGAGTCGGACGAAAATATATCAGACGAGACATCGGATGATTCAGAGCCAGAGCTAGACGTTCGGGACATGTTTTTGGTTACGCCTAAGCGAAAGGCGCAGCTCCGACGGCTGCAGGCAATCAAAGTCGAGTTTATATACTACGAGCAATTGCCTCCCGACGTTATTATCCAGGTGATGCGCCATACCAAGCCGGACGATCTCCGAAGCTTAATCAAAAGCGACCCGGTAGCAGCATATGTATGGGGCAGAAACAAACAGGCCATTCTAAGAGGGATACAGGAGGAGCAATTTTCCGATTTCACCGGGTTATTCGACAAGGTTGGAAGTGTGGGGTCAGAAAAACCCTCGGAGCTTGACCGAAATCTCCTCAATGCAGAACAATCGCTTAGAAACCTAGAACTAGCTAAGGGCCAAGGCGTACAGAAAATAAATGAGCGGATAGAAAAGTATGGGAAAGAAAGCGTGTGGAAACAGATTGCCCTTCTCGAATTGCTGAACGAGCATCTAGATGATGAGGTACATGCCATGTACGGGACATTCGCCATTCCTGCGTCGATGGCCAAGAACGAACGGCAAGGACTGCTTACTTTGTGGCAAATGAGATGGGAGGCCAGCGCACTTTTCCGAGAGGGAGTCCCGCAACAGATGCCCATAAGCAATGTTGTGAGAAAGCTACTCCGAATTTTCCAAGGTCAGCCCGCCAATATCAGGTCTGTGACTACCAAGATTATATCCTTTGTAATCGACAGAATTGCAAGGAGCGTCGATTTCGAAACACTTGCAATGGAATGGATACCAATGTATACCCAAGTTGTCACCCATCATCCTCTCCAGAGTGATGATCTGGATCAATGGATCGATGGAACGATTGTCGCCTTCATCGTCAAGTTTCTGCTGGAATTCGGGGTGGCAGAAAGCCTCCGCTTGGACGATGCCTCGCACCCAGAACGCATCATTGGCTCTTCCAATCTGTTGCTGAACGATTTTGATTATACGCTGGCAGCGAGGATGTATCAAGACCTGCAAGGCACCACGGATGATGGCCTTGAAATTGTGCAACTAGGATTGGGAGTTGCTCAAGGCATGGGGTTGGAAATCCCCTGGGCTAACCTTTCGTGAAGGTTTCTAGACTGAGCTTTGCTTCGTTGAGTAAGTGACGTTAGTGAGAGTAGGGTTATCAGTGATTTTTAGAACAAAGGCAATAGCTAGAGTATAGGCCTTTCGCCATGAGCTCTCGCCAGGAGCTCATCATATCTTTCTTTCGTTGAAACTAAGCTTCGTTGAGTGCAGAAGTGTTGGTATGCAATGCGTTCCCAGAATGTCGGTCAAGGTGCATATGTGCATACTATTGTGAGAGAGTTGGAAAAAGAATTTGAAATCGTGAAGAGTAAGTAAGATTTCTCAAAGTCAAGTCAACGGTTAAAAGTAAGATGGTGAGAGATCTGAAAAGGTTGAAAAGGTTGAATGGTACGGTACTCTAATGTAAGGTAAAGTAAGTATTTTACGGTGGCGTGATTACGGCCCGAGGGCCGCAACCTGAGCCGGTCCCAAGAGTTCACGCCCACGACGCCTTGCCAGGCTGGATTATACCCCTGTCATCTGCACATGATTGGCCTTCTGCAATCCCCACCTGGATGTGATGGACAATCGCTCGTCGTCAGCCCACGGTATCAGTGCTTACTGCTAGAACCAGATCTCAGCCCTTACATTTCACATACAAAGGGGCGGACACCTCAAAACCCTTGCCGCGCCTCCTCAGAGACTGGATAAAATCCATTGAACCGGAAGACAAATTTCGCTTGTCCTTTGTGTGACAATTTGCGCGGGTAAGAACCCTTCTGGTTGTTGGTTTGCTCCAGCCTTCTGGAAAGTCTTACGTCGACCATCTTCCAAACCTCCATATCGAACTGGCACAACATGGCAGATCTCCAGGGCCGTAAAGTCTTCAAGGTGTTCAATCAAGACTTCATCGTTGACGAGCGTTACAATGTCACCAAAGAGCTAGGCCAGGGGGCTTATGGGATCGTTTGGTGAGTTCCTTGCTTTGTTACGGGAAGGCTCGCTCGCATTCTAGGCTACTGGACAACCGTCATGAGTTGAGAGCACCGGCTAATCTGTGCATTTGCAGTGCGGCTACGAATAACCAGACTGGCGAAGGGGTTGCGATTAAGAAGGTCACCAATGTCTTTAGTAAGAAGATCTTAGCCAAGAGGGCCCTGCGGGAGATCAAGCTCCTGCAGCACTTCCGAGGTCACCGCAACGTATGCACCATTCTTTCATTGCCACGGCGACAGGCCGGGCGATACAGGTCTACACCTTGCTGATGGCTGTGATAGATCACGTGCCTTTACGACATGGATATTCCGAGACCAGATAACTTTAACGAGACGTATTTATATGAAGGTGCGGCGAGCTCCAGGTTGGGTGAAATGTCATAATGCTAATTCGAGCTAGAGCTTATGGAATGCGACCTGGCAGCCATAATTAGGTCTGGCCAGCCTCTTACTGACGCACACTTTCAATCCTTCATCTACCAAATTTTGTGTGGGCTCAAATACATACACTCTGCCAATGTCTTGCATCGGGATCTCAAACCAGGAAATCTCTTGGTTAACGCCGACTGTGAGCTTAAAATATGTGATTTCGGCCTGGCACGAGGATTCTCAATGGATCCCGAGGAGAACGCGGGATACATGACCGAGTATGTCGCAACCAGATGGTACCGTGCGCCAGAGATTATGTTGAGCTTTCAAAGTTATACTAAAGCAAGTGAGTGGCCCTTGGTGCCTAGCTCAGCATATAAGCTCACATTTTTAGTTGATGTGTGGTCTATTGGTTGCATTCTCGCCGAGTTACTTGGCGGAAGACCATTCTTCAAAGGTCGTGACTATGTCGACCAGCTCAATCAAATTCTTCACTACCTTGGAACGCCAAACGAGGAGACTCTGTCACGCATAGGGTCCCCTCGAGCCCAAGAATACGTGCGGAACCTACAATTTATGCCGAAAGTCCCGTTCCAGAAGCTCTTCTCCAACGCGAACCCGGATGCTCTTGATCTCCTGGACAAAATGCTTGCATTCGATCCATCCTCCCGAATCTCTGTCGAGCAGGCGCTCGAACACAATTATCTGCACATCTGGCATGATGCATCCGACGAACCTGATTGCCCCACGACGTTCGATTTCCACTTCGAAGTGGTCGAAGATGTTCCTAAAATGAGGGAGATGATCCTTGCCGAGGTGCGACGCTTCAGACAACATGTCCGTGTGCAACAACCACAGGCGCACATGGGTAGCCAACCAGGCCAGAGTCAAGGCAACGTACCAATACCTGATAACGCCGCCCAGTGGTCCCATGAGGACCCAAGACCTCAAGAGGCTGCTCCACCACAGCATTTCCAGAATATGGGTTTGGAACAGGAACTGCAGGGGGGTCTGGACGCAATGCCCTAGGCTACGTGCAGGTACCTTAGGCAGTCCACTGAGGAGTCATGAGACGCAAGGATGCGCTGGAAACACGCAATTCTCCTCTTTACTCGGAACATTAAACTCTATCTCGATAAGCACGGTATTTCAGCACTTAAAGCACCTTGACATTTCATCGTAAATAGATCAACTCCCAACAGTGGTGATGGTGAAAGTGATATGCTCATGATGTGATGCTGAAGACCTGGCACATGTGATTGGTGGATCAAGACTTATCGATGATTCGATAAGCGGATCATGGAGGGGTAGAGTAGCTTAAACTGAAGTGACCTTTGCCTGCGCTGTGCTGTGCTGCCTTCTGAGCCCAGGCTCTGGACCCATCACTTCCATCTTCACCTCCTACCTATCTGACTGTCTACAAACATCAACAGTATCTCGTTGGCGAATGTACTTGTCCAATACCGTCGTTGCAGCCTATGGTCTGTAGATATTAGAAGCCCGTCTTCTACCCTCTTTTCCTGTCATTCGCCAAATAGACTGTCGGTCCTGTCATATCGCTTGGCTGACCGAGTCAAATCGAGGCTGAGAGTTGCCCACCTGATCACTCAACATCATTCCCCATCACTCGACAAGCAAAGCACCGCGACGTTCAACAACAGCCTTTTCTCTTCTGAACATCCTAGAGGTAATAATGGATCCTGCGGGTGTCGAAGGTAAGCTCAGTCAATTTCGGGCACATAGGTTGCACGGGATAAAAAGTCACGATCTAGAATCGTCCCATGGTGCCTCAGCCCGAGAATGCAAAAGCTTTTACTAACGATCTCACGCATAGCTGTGGTTACATTGACTCCTGTTGGAGCCCCTTATGAATTCGAGAGGGTCTTCTCCCTTAACCTTGACACAAAACAAGTCGACACAGGCAGAGCTTCGCGTAACGCAGCGAAAGGTTTGACTGCGGCAGAAGATAATGCTTGGTTTGACAGCCCTATCATGTCCAGACGACATGCGAAGTTCAGCCTACCATCTCTCTGGGGTAACGTGAGTATACGGAGTGGATAGCCCCAATTTAAAGCCTCTATTCTAACATCTGTTGAAGGGCATATACCTTCAAGATTACGGGTCTACCCATGGGACGTTCATTGGGACTCGCCGTCTCCAACCTAAGGTGGAATACACAATCAACAACGGAGAGGTCATTACATTTGGGGTTAAGATTACGACTGGACCAGGTGAGTGACAGCGTCCATATCTGAGAAATCGAGCGTTCATTACTTCGACCTTGTTTAGCACCACTGACCCCTCCACGTAGTCAGCTATCCTGCTCGGGAATTCCGTGTCAAACTCTTATGGCAGCCCTGGAGGTGAGTTAGCCAATCTTCTGGGCCTAAAATGAAGTCCCTCGGCGTGAAACAAACTAAAGATTAATTTTCAGTTCTTCCTCACAACTGCGATTCTTGAGCCCATTCAAGCAAGACAGCCGTGGGTTCCATGTCCCCGAGGAAGAGGCTGATTCTGCTTCGGATCAGTCAAGGGAGGCTTCCTTGCAAATCATCGATTCACATCCTCGTCCATATTCTGTACCGTCTTCAGATGACGATTCGGACTCAGACGATGATGGGGAAATAATCGAGGGTTCCGCCGTCACCACTCCCGAACACGTAGCCGAGAAACAACAGGGCTCGTCCGATCTTGGATCGGATTCTTCCGACGATGACGAATCGATCGATTACTCAAGGCAGTGTGCCAAGGTCTCTGATCCAACAATTCAAAAAGAGGAGACACTTGGAACATCTCAGTCCAATCCCATAGATCTTGAAGGCCCTTCAAAGCACGTGGCTAATTTCCTTGAGATCGACAGCGACGATGAGGGTCCGGAGATTCTACCCATCAGCCAGTCATACCTGCAAGCTGTTGGGAATGTTTCTGCTACTGGATCATTCGCGGACCCGACACCAAATTATCGCACAACCATAGATTCATCCATGTCCACTAAGAATTATGATGAGCTACCTCCTCTCACCAATGGAGTTGCTAACAATGACGTGAAAGGACAAGACATGACTGGAACTGGGATCAGCTACCCTCGGTTAAGGTCACCAAAATATATTTCTCAAGGGTCGATTGAAGACACGACAGACGACTTTGACAGTAATGATGAAGATGATTATGAAAACGACGATGACTTCCTTATGGAGCGCCACAATTATCCAGAACAGATGCTCACTAACGGGGCGTTCCAGCGCAGTGGTCTTCTAAGTTTCGCTGCCCCGAAGCTTCGCGCTACGTTCAACGTCACTTCTGATGAGAACATCGCACCTCCCCCCGGTGTCGGCTATTGTGGCGACGCCAATGACAGCCAAGAAATTGCCCAGAGTTGCCTGGCACCGTCGCAGCGGCCTCCCAGTCCATCTGACGCAGCACTCGCTAAGAAAGCAGACACTTCCGACTCAAGGCCAAAATGGTCATCTAGCAATGACCAATCCAATGTCTCAACTGTACCAGCTGTGGAAAACACTAGAAAACAGCAAGACACTCCACAACCGAAACTTTTCCAAGAACGGCTGAATAACTCCATGTCCGCAGAACCTGCCTGGCAGTATACGTTTGATGATCCCGAGTCGGAGTTGATACGGTACGAAGATGGACCCTTTGCTTCCAAGTCTAAAGTCAATCTTTCTCCGCTATGCCTACCGCATCTCTCGCAGCAGCCGTGGCGCCCATGTACAGTGCCAAGTCCAGTGCAGCCTCAGGGCCATTCTGTTGGTGGCTCCCAATCGTTCAAAATGCCAGCTGTTGGCGGATCGAAGCTTAGATCTAGCACGACCATGCCCGAGATTACCAATGATTTATCAGATGGACTCCCTGGGGATTGTGGAGATCTGAAGGCCCTGCATAAAATCAACCAAGTGCAACCGTCTAAAGTTAACATCTCCGACCTCGTAAACTCCTATGCTGATATTGCACGAAACTTAAAGAGAAAGGCAGATGATATAAGCACAGACAGCGAGATTCAGGAGGCTGTTTCAACTCAATCGCAAGCTTCGCTTTTGGATGATACGAAGATTCAAGACGTTAGGCTTGCTGACGCACAGGCTCGAGATGTTCCAGATCTCGAAGTGTCCTTCTCTCAAGAGTCGTTCGTCACGTCAATCCCCGACGTAGGCCTTCCTTCGGCTATCACTCAAACTTCGGATTTTGATCAACCAACCCGGAAGAAGATGAGGACTTCTGGACCTAGTATAGGTGGCTTTGGAAAGTTCGCTTCTGGTATTTGTGTAGGTGTGGCCGGGGCCTTGGCTGCATTCCTTGCCACGATCCCCTTGAGTGTGCGTGAAGAGGCTTTACGCGAGTTTCAGAATGCTGCTTAGCCCTCTGAGGCCTGGCATCCGGCCGGTCTGTGAATCATCTTCCCTTGATATCTTTTTCATGAATCTATGTGTTTGGAGTCGGACGGGAACGAGGAATATGGCGCTAAGGTTGGGCTTCCTTCTCTCAATATTTCCACAATGTCAATCGGAAGCACATCGGCGACTGGCGCACGAGCGTGCAGCATAGGAACTAGGGTACGGACAACAGGTGCTTCTTTCATTGATCGTTATGGCTGTTCCCTGAGCAAGACCGCGTTCAAACTACCACGGTCGCTATCCTTTGGCTTTTCCATCAATCCATATATGGTTAGAAATGGATGATCGTTACTGGCAGATTGATTTAACTCTCCTTGTACCCCAACTCAACGACAATCAGGGGCCGTCTAGACCCATACAGATCTTTCGCGTCGCTAACGCTCATCAGTACTAAAAGACATTGATTAACCGATGAAAATATGATATTGTACTCCATCAAAGGCAGATTCACGGAGGGTTAGCCAAAGACATCAAGAAGAAACGAGGCTGACACTGGCTGCGGAATACAGGGGATCCTCAATGTTTGCCTATAAGCTCTGTAACCTGCACATCGACATGCTGTAACCCAAACAACCAGTACTCTTCGAGTCACTCCCTATGCACCGTTGTGTAATGGTATCGGGACAGGGCCTTGCGTTATCTCGAAGCAACCACACGCATGCGTACCCGGTGACTCGAAAACACCAACGTCTCTGAAGTAGTTGACTGGGCCAACTACGGGCACCCTATCCGTGAAAGAACACTGAGCGAGCATATAATCTCCTTCTTCTCGTCAATCCTTCATCCTCTCCTAGCGCAGCACCGCCCATGCAAGCAGCCGGTTGTTTCTAGACCATGAGAATGCATTCTGGAACAGAATCATCTTAGTTGGACAGTGTTAGCTAGTTGTACAAGTGCGTCGGCGTTACTCCGAGCTTAGCGTATTGTTCTATTTCTATGTACTCCCTTCAAGTCCTTTCGTCCTGTCCCTCCATGTACGCCGGTTGGACCCTGTCATCTCGCCCAATGGTGTTAGTATGTTAAACCCCTATGGTGCACCAGCACTTCTCAAAAGTGTTTAAAGCATAAGCGGTCTTCGGAAGTGCGGGAATACCGGTTATGCTTCAAACACTTTTGTGAAGTACTGGTGGTGCGTTGTATGACGGTCACCTCCTTTCCATGCACTACATGTCCGATGCTGTACTCAGCTGACACCAATAGATATTGAAGACTTGTGCCCCACTCTCGTTCAAGTACGAAGTCCCAATACCATTGTTCATTGCTGTCCTCAAATGCAGACATCGGCATCTAAATAAGGTAAGTTTGTTCGTCTTATCGACGCATCAGACTTGATTGACACGCCTAGCTAGGCTCTAAGCAGACCGTTCGTCGTAAACACGCGGATGGTGCATGTTCTGACAGACCCCAAACTCCCTTTGTGTCGCCATAGCGATGATGAAGTGCTGCGATAAGGAAAGACTGTATCATTCTCTGAAGGAACCTTCATCCCAGCACATGTTGGCCTTCAAGCCCTTCGCCTTATCTTTAGGCTGTGCCGACCCACGTGTTGTCTGGCCCTGACATCAAATCGCTGTGGCTTTCAGGTATTTGTGTTTCACCGAATCTTCGTTACACAAAATCCAAATTGGAGTAGCATCATGTCAGGGCTGACGCTTACAATGCAGGCAGCATGAAATTCACAGATCCCATGAAAATCTCCGTTGAGGGTCTGTCAGCTTTCAGACCAGACCATCGTCGATGTCAAGACGTAACTCACACGGCAATACTCGGGAGGTCTTCCTATAGGGTATGGAGATTGCAACGACTTGAGATGCGAAAACCACCTAAAACTCGCTCGTCAGCCGTACGGCTTGTGTCTTGAAAAACAAGTTGCTTGGGGTTCACTTCAAATCACAGAAACGGGTCATGCTCGAACGCTCTATAACTGTTCTTAAGCATTCTGTTCATAAGAAACATCGAACGAGTCAAGCTTGATCAACCCAAACAGGACCTGCACGTCAAACCCTTTCGCCATCATTAAAGCATTTCATACCTCAACAATGGCCATTCCATCTGCTCCTCCAACTCTCGACTCTAACCACCAGCACTGTGTTGGCGGTCGAACCATCATCGCCTGCACTACCTGCGCCGGAAACCCTATCCGGTAGGTACCGCAACATCCCCTGGCTTACTAGCTAGCAAATGTTCGTCCTCATTCTAACATCTTATAGCGGCGCTCCGTGCCAAACTTGCAGTGGTAAAGGCGTCAACCTCTTCTGGTGTGCTCACTGCAACGCCGGATCTGCTCAGGCCAGGCAAGCTCCCCAAGGCTCGGCGCCAGCAACTTCTGATAAACCTGCTTACTTGCGGCGACCGAGTCATGGTGGCAGTGGTGGCGTTGGCGGTCTGGGATTGGGAGCAAGGTAGTTTCTACGGGTGATGATTTTCAAGATCGGTGCGCTGGCGGATCGATGACGGTTTGACGGTTGAAGATTGAAGATTGATGTCACAAGTTTGGCGTTCCTTGCGGTGTATTTCACGGCTACCCATGAACTTCCCGACAGCTACCAATCTCAAAACCTTACGGCCTTTTCCATTCGCGAGCCTTGTCATCTCCTTGTCATTCTTTCCTTGTTACACAGCGACATGACGCGCCAGATTCCGTATTCTCGACAACTCTTCCTGTTATCCATCTCCTGCAGTCATGCCAGAACACGAGCCACATGCTCTCGTACTACAGACATATCAAAATCCGGTTTCTCGGTAGCTCATTTCATCACCATTGCTCCGGTAACTCCTACATCACCACGGAGCAGCGCCCAAGTATAGCGGTATGTACCCGCTACAACACGAGTTTCACGAAATCACGAGGCCATGGCGTTACATAGGTACTACAACGAGCAGTGCCTCGGCATCAAGCGGCGTTATCAGATGTTGTATTCCAGCCACTTCAACAGGCGAGTTTCACAGCGCACGGGAGCTAGGGCAGTTCTGAAACAGGATCCGAAAATAGCAACACCCACGTGACACCCTAAAGCAACTAAATATCATCTCGCAACATCGACGACCGCTTTAACTGTAACTCGGCAGAAAATCATGGGCAGATACCATCTCCAAAATACGGCCTCTCGTACGCTTTGGAATTATGGGGCCATTACACTCGGAAAGGTTCTCCGTTATGGTTGCTATGATGATGTGAAGAGCCGAGCTACATGATTTATTCATTTATTCCAGCCGCTGCCGTTTCAGCGATTTACCTATGTCTATTCCTTCCAATATCCAAATCTCAAATGCTCTTCTATTTTCCTCCTTCCCGTCTCCGCCTCCGTGTACCCCAAGCAAACGCTGTCGTGATTTAAGCGCTGACGCCATTTCTCCGACTCGAACAGCCGCAACATCCGTCCGTACTCACCACCTCATCCCGCCCTTCTACTTGCCCTCACCTCCTTCCCATCTCACTCGCCCTAACCCCCGCTCCCTTATCCCCCCTCCCCCCCCAGCTCATAAAGAAAAATCCCCGTCTCCCTCCACCTCCTGATTCCCATCCCCTTATCCCTCCTCATCCCCATCTCCTACGCATTCCCGTCCCCTCCCGCTTCTTCCACTCCACCGCATCTCGTATCCCATCAGCACAACCTGCACCACCCGCTCTACATCCAGTAGAGAGAATTGAAACTGCGTGGGACTTTGAATCAGGGTTGATGAGTGCTGGACGGGGGTTGGGGATTCTGCAAGAGAAGGGTTTGCGAGGCCGAGTGAGCGTGGGGAAGCTGCGTGTAGGAGAGGGGGGGGGTGTTTGGTCGATCAATCTCGGTTTTCCCCCCTGAGAATAGAGCGAGAAAACGAGGGGTGTGGAGTGGAGGCTAGCGAGTGAAACCCCTGGCTGACAAAACATAAAACATAAAACACACTACACATTAAAATCCCCTCACATCCTGTATCCCCCTGTTCTACATACCATCCTCCCCACCATCAATTTTTCATGTTCAGTACCTAAAAACCCAATAACGGAACAATATAATTTAGCAAACGTGTTCACCTATCCCCACTGCTTCGATGGCAATATCACCAGCAGAGTACCTTATGTACGTTAGTCACGCTGCCCGCCCCCCTCCTCAGCCGGCCCCGTTCTTTGGCGCTACCGTACGATGCCAAAATTCGAGCCGTGGATCTTAGAAAAAAGATTAGTGAGGAATATGTGTGTTTAAAGCAGGGAATGAATGAATGGGGTGCCTTCGCCATACCCTCCTCCCCTAAATGTAAAAGCCCCCCAACCTTCTTCCTTACCTGTAACGTAACATCCTCCATCAAGTTTACCAAAGGTTTTACATGTCTTAAACCCCCCCCCCCCGAAACCCACACTAAACTTTAAAAACCAAAAGCACCTAAAACTCCGTCACCTCAGCCTATCAAACACCACCCCGACGCCCTCTCCAACCACGCCCAAAGAACGGGAAACTCAAAATATTGTTTCGTCAGTGCAATTTCTCCTATATCACGTGTACATTACCCTCCTCATACGTCCTCATCTATGAATATAGCTTAAGCAGCTATGGTTCTGCCGGCGGCGGTTTCCTGAGCGGCTTCATCTGCGACGTCGTGCCCTGACCTCGCTGATTTTTGACGTCCTTCCTCGGTCAGCTCGTTGGTGGGCGGCTGGTTGCAGTGGGGAGGAGGGATGAGGGTTGTTGGGTTTGGGCGTAGGAATGGTGGTGGGGAGAGGGAGGGGGGTTGTGGGGAAGGGAGGGGGGGGGGCTAGGAGATTTACTTTTTCGCGGGAAAGGCGGAGGGGGTGGATTTGGAAAGGGGGTTGTGTGGCTGTGAGGGGGTTGACGGTTATTAAGTCTCCATATTATAAGGTGGATATACGAAAAACGTTGATAACGGTAATTGGTGGAGGAATTGCTTAGGCTTTGATAGCGAACATTTTGCTACAATCAGAGCATCATGCTCTTTCGTTTCAGGAAAAGGGAATCGAAATCTTCGTTACAACTGGAGTCGTGCACCACGCTCCACCGGAGCACGTGTAACACTTCTCGCCTCAGGATGCTTTTACAGACGCGCTCTTCTCTTTTTCTTCGTTCGCGACTAAAACGGCTTTGAATATTGCAAGATTCTCCTCGTTGTGCAGCAGAAATTTCTCTATGGACTACTCGATGCCGGGTATAGTTAAGGTGAATATTTCAATAGCAGGTTTTCTTTTGTGGCGGTCAGCAAACTCTAGCATCTTTGTCTGGACTGACATCGATGTAGCCAGGCTCTTTTGGATACGTATCCCCTTGAGCATGAGAGCCTCAGCTGGGATATTTGATTCTCCTTGGCCTAGCGTTAGTGGGTAGATCGTGGCCCCAGGGGCGAGGACTGGCATAGCCTGTTGTGACGATGAGGTGATCCACCGATTCGAAAACCTTGGAATTCCTCAAACCTTCGGTAGCATGGTGTTCATGAGCCGCCAACTCTATCGCGAACTCCCTCATTCTTCTCCGTTTGACTGAACACTACAGTTTCACACCGTGTCTTTGCAGTGAATTGAATTGCTAGTTGACCCAGTCCACCAACACCGACAGTTCCTACGCGATCTGAGGGTTTTACGTTGTAGTTTGTGAGTATATTGAAGATTGCAGTGCCACCGCAAAGTATGGCCGCAGCGTGTTTGTTCTTAATCGAAGACGAGATTTTCAAGAGGTATGATTCACGCCAGACTGTGTAAGAGGCCAAGGAGCCTATGCAGTCTCCGTACGATACTCGCGCAAGGACATGCGTCTTTGCGGCCGTCAGGACATTCTTGACAGATGCCGCAGGTGGCATCGATATAGCTGATACCAACAATGTCATCTCTGATGGAAACTTGTTAGTAGATGCTTACGATTGAACCGGATTCCACTTCTTCAATATTATAACATCAGAGCCGACTTTCTAGACTGTCCCCACTCCAGCATGGCTGGAATCTTGGAGTGGGTTTTGGTAATAAGCTGGATAGACCGCTGTGGGTGAATTTCACAAGCTTCTCGTCTCCGTTTAGACCATCTCGAAGAACAGTTCTTCGCAGAACGGCGTCGAGCGGCCTGTTACTGATGACTTTGCAGATGCTAATTTGATTCCTTCCGTTTGGGAAGCCACTTCAAGGAAAAGTACCAGAAACCGAGTTTAGCAATGGTATAAGAGATTTGACTTTATGATATATCAGAAGTGGTCGCGACACTTTGATGAGCAACCTGGGGGTTTTGCAGCTGTATAGGCGTTTCGGCGCTTGTTTCACGAAGTCAATCAGAGTAGCTAGCCCAGTGGAACCGTGAGAAATGGCACAGCTGCCATCCCTTACTGTACGTAGTTTTTATGTGTACAGTAACGTACAGAGCGACTTGACCAAAAGCACTGTCCTAAGAAGTCTTTCCTGGAACTTGTGAAACCTATGGTACAGTCCTAAATGTCTTCGGGGTAGGTGGCCGTTTCTCTCAACCCTCAAAGTAGTCCGCCGGCTACCATCCAAAATGCTTTTCTATCTTGCCACCCAGATGTGCCTCTAGAGTTCCCCATATATTTTGCACGATTTCTCGTCCTTCCAAGGCAACTCCAAGCTCCTGACTGGTATACCAGCTAGCTCTGTCCATGTTCCCACTTCCAAGCGCCACAACTTCCCCATCCGCAATCGTACATTTGATGTGGCATTTTGCTTCACGTCCACTAACGAAGTATGCAATTCTCAGTCGACCTACTCGACCTCTTCCTTCCTCGGTCCTTGCTGCAGAGCCAGTGCTGGTAGCCACGTCCAGCTTACGATAGTCTCTTACAAAATGCCATACGCACAATTCCGTAATGGTTCCAGCTGTGATAAGTTGCTCGAGTACCATCATGCGGCGATTTGTAAAGATAAGAGTATCAACCCCCCGGTTGAGAGCTGCGAGGATAGCTGCAATGACAGGTGGAGAGGTCAGATTCGGGGTTAGGAAGATCAAGGACTGTGTTGCATTTGAGATGAGATGGAGTATAAGGGTATTTAGGGGAGTCGGCGGCGGTAGCGGTATGGATAGAAAAGGGCGAAAAGATGGCCAGCGGTGGTGCGGGGAGGGAAGCAGTATACTTGAATGGGCTGATGACGATGTTGAGTTGCAATCCGCGGTGATCGGTAGAACAGGAAGGTCGTTACGACCCCACGTGCAACGCCAGAATTGTAGAAGAGACGAGACAATAGGGCCAGTCAAAGGGAGACAGCATTCTAGCCAAGTCTCCCAGCTAAGGTTGCAGCTCGGTAGAAGGGCGAGGCGCCGATCGACAATGATAAATTTGGGGTGTAATACGCTGAAGGGCCGGACAAAAATACTCTTGATTTGTAGATCCAGGCCCTGAAGCTCCTCGGGGGAGGGTAGACCGAGTTTTGAGACCCACTGTGTCGGTGGGTAGATGTAGCCGGCAGGAGATGAGGTATGGAATAGCTTTTGGAAGAGAGAGCGAGAAGAGAAGCACAAACGAACTCGGAGCTTGGGAGTACCGAAGGGACTAGAAGCATGCCTGTTGGAAAGAATTTTAAGAGTGGAAGAGAGGTTTGTGAGTGACGGCGAATGGGCCCAAAAGCAGGTCACTAAGATAACTTCATGCTGGGCGGATTCTATGGTGGGTAGGATGGCAGTATTGTAGATATCCAGGCCACTACCTACGACAAAATCACCCGTGACAGACGTTGTTGTCAGGCTTGATGGGTTCTTGGCCCAGTAATGGCCCTCGTTTTCGCTGATGCCTCTCCGGGTTTGAAGGCCGCTCATCCAGGTGGAAAGCAAGCCATATGGAACGGAAGGTTGCCTTCCACTGGGGTGGAAGGATTCCAGATTTGCAAGTTTAAGCAGGATATTTCATGTAGCGGAGAACGGACTACCCCTGATATGAACACTGAACGCTGATGCAAAGATAGATTCAGCTTGAAGTCACCATTGAAGGGTTCGGGTTAGTGGGCTCCGCTGCGCAGAAAATACCTACACACCACTGCCATATCTAGCGCTGAGCTCACATACTCTTCTGTCTTCCAATCATGACTTTCTCAATCCTTCCTCCAGCTCCTGTCAATCAGGGATACATCTCAGATTCTTCCGACAACGGCTCCATCGACTCCGAAGGCGACGTTGACATGCTCGACACCATAAAATCAACCAAACGCGCCAAATATTCTCACTCATCAATCATAACTCCCGGTGAGACCATCACCGACGACCCACAATGGATGAGGTAAACCTTTCCTCCCAAGACACTCCAAGTTCCTGCGCAAATAAAGCCCCCTTGGTTTCCACTAATTCCCCGCCCTTCCTAGAGGCCACGGCACCTACACCACCCCACCCCACCCCATAATCCTCGCCACCCTCGCCGGCACCCTTCAAAAAACCAACAAACTCCTCTCCATCCGCCCCCTCCGCGCCCGCTACACCCCCGAAATCGGCGACCTCGTTGTCGGCCGCATCGTCGAAGTACAGACTAAACGCTGGAAAGTCGACCTATCCGCTCCTCTCCTCGCCCACCTCCCTCTATCCGCCATAAATCTGCCAGGAGGCATACTGCGGAAAAGAACCAGCACGGATGAACTCGCCATGAGGGCGTTCCTGAGGGAGGGGGAACTCATCGTAGCAGAGGTGCAGGGGATATATCAGGATGGGTCCGCGGGCCTGCATACGCGCAGTCTCAAATACGGCAAACTCCGCAACGGCGTCTTCCTCTCCGTCACGGGTTCTGGCGGCAGCAGCCCGGGCGTCGTTCGCTCGCGGCGGCAAGTCTGGACCTTCCCCACCGCGAATAACGGCGGTGAAATCGATGTCGTGCTTGGCGTCAATGGCTACATATGGATATGCAAGCATGTCGCGGATTCGGCAGCGGCGGACGGGGGCAAGGTGAGTATAACGAGGATCGAGGAGAGCGTAACTAGTGAGATGTATACGGCGCGGAATGAAGAGATTGGGGCATATACGAGGAGGGAAATTGCGAGGGTGGCTGGGGGGATCAGGGCGTTGGTGGAAGGAGGAGTGAGGGTGGATGAGGAGACGGTTATGAAGGCTTACGAGGCAGCGCTGGAGGAGTACGATGAAGATGGTGAGGGGGAAGGAGAAGCGAGTGACTACCTTGGGGGTGAGAGGGGAAAGAGAGTGGTGGCGAAGACGCTGGCTGCTGTGAGGGCGGCAAAGGGCTAGTCTGACTTACGATACTATATATACCCCTTCAAATGAAACAATGAACCCTTCGAATTGTGGAATTGGCATCGGAGCTTGTAGGCATGGGCTTGAAAGTCCAGTAATTAGCAAACCATTTGCTAGACAAAATCCCGGTGTCACCCATGCACCGAGGACATGCTACAACAATAATGTTACAGATGGACATCAATCTTTCCTGTACTTTCAACCATAAAGCACAAGCCAGGCGGAAAACTTCACATCCCCCAAAATCCGAGAAAAACGACAACCTGGAAAGGAAGATACACCAATACGCCCCACTACCGCCGTTTTCCATTCTGCAAACTCTGGAACAGCAACTTGAACCCATTACACAGAGCACGCATATCCTGATACGGATTCTTCTGCAGCTCAAACGCATTCGGGACGACCTTGACAGGCCAATTCTGCACCGGCGCGTGCTGCCCGGCTTTGAAGCAGAGGAAGAAGTAGCCGGGGTGTTTTGGGTTGATGCAGAAGGCGTAGACGGAGCGTTTGGGGTTCGCTTCGGTGTAGGTGGTGAGCCAGCGCTCTGGAAACAGGTATGTTAGCAGAGAAGTTGGGATATGGATAGATGTGAGAACGGCGAGGAATTAGGATAAATGGTATTGGGATTCAACTTACCAGTCTCGGCTTTGCTGGTGTTTTGGTATTTCTCATGCAGCATGATTTCGTCAACTTTTCTTGCCATGGCTTTCACGTGGTTGACGATCATTTCATCCAGATCACTGTAGGTAAAGCGGCCACCGCCGATCGAAAGAGTTGTGCCAGTAGCATAAGGTCCAGACTTGTTAAGTTCAAGGACATCGATATGCTGATATACGTTGTCTGATACTTTCCAGGTCACAGCGAGATGCTCCGTTCCCTTCGATGAAGGACGAATTACCACATCGCCTCGGGCTTGGGAGCCTAGATACTCTTCTGCTTGGGCGCTGTTGAAAGGTTTGAATAGGGGATGCTTGATGACTCTCTGGGTTCGGCCGGATACGTCATTTTTCTCCTTCATGGACTCCTTGTCTTTCTTTTCCTGTTCATCGTCCCATTCATCCTGTGCACGATCGATCTCTTTACGGTACGGTCTTCGAAGCTCGTCATCTCGCAATGAGAAACTTGCAGTGAGCTGCTTCCGATTTAAATGCATGATTTTCGCTTGCACGGTTTGATGTAGAGAGAACAATTGCTTGGCGGATACTTCGGGTCTATTGGAGATCTCGGAAGCAGGTACGGTTCCTTCGATGCCGCAGTCCATTTTAGCTTCCACGTAATCGTCGGCCACTCTCTTGATAGAAACTGGGACAACCATGTGTTCACAAAGTGAGTCGGGAGTTTCGCCCGTGAACATCGTAAAGATCTCGTTCGTCGAGAGTAACACATAATTTCTGCGCAATTCTTCGTATGGCTGTTGCAGTTCAGCGCGAATTGTTTCTAAAGTTGCGCGTTTTCGCTGGTTGAAATTCTTTTCCAGCTGCTCAGCATACTCCTCGAGAATAAGATCATTAACTTTCTCCTGGGCCTCGTCTTTGATCAGTTTTCGTACAATGGCTCCTGGGCCATTCTCTTGTTGCTCCGCTTCAATATCTTCTTCATCCAATTCTAGAGCGTCGGCGGCCATCTTTCGCCCAAGATCGTAATCTTCTGGGTGTACACGAGTATTGTCAAGATAGTCCGAGTCCGGTTCGGAACTGTCGAAGTCAATGTATAGAAAGCTAGCGCAATTGTTCCAAACACGAGGCCCGACAGCTCCAAGTCTACCCTGGTCCAGATCTGCTACAAGTTCCGCTCTTGTGGAAACTACGCCACCATTGAGGTTGACGACCTTTATTAGTTGTGATGCCTTTCGTGGGCCAAGGCCGCAAACGTACGGGAGTAAACTGGCTGTATTGACATCGCTTACGGCTTCGTTGATATCGACGCCGCATAAATTGACCATGTCGACCATTGCTGTCTCCAATTGCTTCATGATCTTTTCTTGAGGCACATATCCTTGGCACGGGTCGAAGGAGATAGACACGATATCCCTGCCGAGTGAAGCATACTCTTTCATTGGGTTTTGCAGGTATTTTGCGAGCGCCACGCAGTATTTGGTCAGAGGTACAAAGCCAGGGTGCTCAAGGTTTGCGCGATCACTAGTCTGATATAGTCGTGCGACTTCATCGTTCACTATAACGACTTCCAACTTATCACTTCTATCACTGCCGTCTTCGTCCTCGTAATCAGCCCCGCGGAGATTTTTACGGTCGACGATTTCTTCAATCTGCTTGAAAAGCTTTCGTGTTTCCGCGGAAAAGCCTGAAACACCAATCACATCGGGCTTCCGCCGCTCAACAAGCTCCACAAAGGCTTTGACATCCGCTCCATCATCCGTGCCTTTCTCGGCGTCGCCCACTGAGAGATCAATGAATTTCCCGTTCTCGAGAACTCGGCCGTCTTCTTCGACCCAGGCCCAGCAAATAGTTTCCTTTCCAACTGCGCCGGTGCCATTAGATAGCGCCAGGACCCGAGGAACGGTGCCCAGCATCATTCCTTTCGGCTTGTATGGGGCCTGATCAAGCTTCTTTGTGTATTCTTCCCTGCAAGCCTTGGCAACTTGGTTCTCACATTCGGTTTTCAGGTTCTCCTTTACGCCTCTTGCCATGACCTTATCCAGTTTCAGAAGGGCCATGTCCAGTGCTTCTCGTCGCTCACGGTTCCATGCATCAGCAACCTCACTGAAATTGTCGGATTCGATATCGCCGTAAAGTCTACTCTTGAAATTTTCGTAGTTCTGGAGTCGTACTTTCACGTCAACGAGGCCCTCTTCTTCAGCCCTAAGCATTCGAAGAAAAAGATCAGGTTGACGGGCAATGTCGCTCAATTGTTGATTTCGCAAGTATTTGAACTCGTAGTATGGATGTTGCTCGTCAATCTTACGCAGGCCTTTCTCGGTCCTGAAGCATTCGATGACCCCGTTTGTATAGTAGGCCCGGCGCATTACCTTTCTCATCTTAGGACTTAAGGATATTTCTTCAGCGAACATTGCTCTCGCTGCCCTGAGACATTGCGCACCAGACGAGTAGTCTGGCGGATCCAGGATGTTTTCACTGTCCGCCATATCGTCTGGTCGTTCCGCAGGATCCTCGGTGTATTGTCGTCTACCTTCTTTCTTGAGGGCGTTTTGTGCGAAAGCATCCGCTGATATACCGAAAGCGCGCACCAACCTGTATACTTTACCATTGCGTATTCGCTCAAAGATCATCTTTGAGGCACCCGGGCGACGCAGGGTTCCATTCGACCCTGAGCCATTGAGGACTGCAACATCTGCAAGACGTGAAGAGTGTTGGAAATGCATGTAATCCTGGACATCTTGTAGTTCCTCCATGGTCACTCCTGCAGGTAGCATTTCCTCGAAAAGTTCGTCACGAATGCCGGATGCGCTTGTTAAGCTGTCATAAGTCTTTTGCAAGGCGTTACGCTTGTCAATGAGTGCTCTGAACTTTAAATCCAACTCAAAAATCTCCCAGAGGTCAGACTGAGTAAGGAGTTTCTCAGCCTTAACCACATATTGCGGAGCACCTTGGTTGTAAGCATCCGGTGTACTTGCTACCTTTGCTGCGTGAATCAGGTAATCTTTGCGGTGCTGGAAAATAAAGGGGACTTCGTATTCGTCCGTAATCATGAATTCTAGAACCTTTGCGACTGACTTCTGAAAAGGTTCTCGCAGATCTGGTTCCAAGCGTTTCTTAGGAAGCATCAGATCCGATATCCAGAGGGACTCTTCCTTGAATTGCTCTTCCGTAAGAACAAGGTTTCTGTAGGGTTTCCTCGCTATTTGAAAGCGCTCGGGTTCATCAATGGAGCGAATCTGGTTATCCTCGTCCGTCAACATTCGCTCAGCAAGCTGAGAAGGCTCGAAGACGTCTTTGAGCTCAATGCCCTTGATGAGTCCTTCAGGATCATCGGGGTCCACCCGTCGTTGTTCGTCCTCCTCATGTTCTTGGAGTTCCAAAGCCCAATCATACTCGGCTCCGGTACCAAAGGCTTCCTTCATGTCTTCAAGTGTCATCTCGTCAAGACCCGTAGCCTCCTTTGATCCTATCAGTGTCCTACTGACATGTCTCGCGACCTCAGCATCGTCATCCGCTGCGTCTAGCCCCTCATCGCCGGGAAAGTCCTCCTCGATGAAGTCGGCAAACTCATCTTCGAGATTTCGAGGTTCCGCTCGGTTAGGCCGTTGAGTTTCATATGAACGCGGGGCATCTTCCTCTTCGTCGGAATCAAAGATACCACCAACGCCTTTCGAAGGTCTTCCATCCCGATCTTCTTTGTGCCCTCGCTTTAGGCGTTTAAGTTTGGGCTTATTCAAATATTAGCACCGCTCTCTCGTAATGATGCAGAGATGCTATTCACCTCAATAGGTGCACGGCGCCCGAACTCAGGGTTGGCCTCTCCAATCAGATCTAAATCTTCCTCATCAAGACCAGCTTCCTCTTCTTCGCGCTCCTCTCTTCTCCGCTTCTTCCTCTCTCTTCTACGCCGCTCCCGCTCCTCTGGTTCCTCTTCATCCTCGACAATAAAACCTTCTCTTATCTAGCACCGTAGCAGGCTGCCGTCAGTAAAAGACCCCTGGGTTTAACGAACGAGGAACCTACGAGTCGCTCGGCCTCTGGGTCATCGTCGTCCTCTTCCTCGCTGGAATCATCAAGATGACCATTGATCCCGTTTGTACCATTAATCTTCCGGCTCACTTCACCTGTCTCTTCGTCAAAGGATTCCTCGCCCTCGTCGTCGTCAAGTTCGGCCTCTCCTACGATCAGGTCGTGAGCGCTCATGGTGGAAAAGGGCTCAACTTAAAGTAGGAAGAGCGGAACAAAAGCGCCCAAGAAGCTGTCTTTGGTTCTTAGGCGTGGTGGTGGTGGTGGTGAAATGTAATGTGCAGAGGCATTCACATTCTTTGACTTCCAGTCGCGGTCTTAGTCCGGGGTATTTTTGCTTAGTAACCTCGGCTACACATGCCCTTTCTTCTGATTCAACTCAGGTCTTAACCGTTAGGCAATAGCTATTCGCACATGAATAAGTAAATAGTGTATAGGTATTGGGAATCTGTGCTATCAAGAAGTTCACCAATCGATTTGGGGGAGACATTAGGGTTCAGCCTTATCACTTTGCCGGGATAGCTTCTATCTAAGGTACACGACATTCAACCACAGCACTCAGATGATCGACAAATATCAACGTCTTCAACCGCATCAACACTTCTACACCCGAGAACAGTGTGACTAAGACTACAAGAACTGAAGGTCTTAGTGTTTTTCCTCAACGTGCGACTGCGCGGCTTTGCGATTCCGTCACCTCGTCGGCCCGCATGCCCATGAAATAGGGGACCAAACTTCGACACTGCTGTTGAGCTCTTCCCAGAACAGTTTGTCTGCCACTGTTCTTTCAAGCGCACTACCTTCTATCAGAAACCTAGAGCACATCCGTGATTATGTCCGGGATCCAGAAAGCTCGTACTTTTGACCGCAAAAACAAAAAAGGGCTTGCGCTTAACGCGCCTGCTCCAAAGCCTGCTGCACCTTCAGCTGGTGATGCCCAGATCCCCGGCGCAATTGGGAATGATGTCACAAGAACGGACACCTTGGAAATTGGGGTGGAGTTCAAGCTGGACTTGCGAAGCGAAGATTTGATTGTGCAGAAAGAGCTTGGAGCTGGAAATGGAGGAACAGTCAGCAAGGTCATGCATGCGGCAACTAAAGTCATCATGGCGAAAAAGGTACTGTTTTTGTATCGTGGAATACGGACCGATTTAGCTAAGGTCCAGGCCAGGTTATCCACGTGGAAGCAAAAAAGGACGTTCGAAAGCATATCGTTCGGGAGTTACAGATCATGCATGAATGTACCTCGCCGAACATTGTGACCTTCTACGGCGCATTCCTTAACGATACTGGAGATGTCATCATGTGCATGGAATATATGGACTGCGGGTGAGCTTCGATTACTCTTCAGACCTTTTCTATTATCTGACACCGTTATAGCTCTCTGGATCGTATATCTAAAGACTTTGGCCCTGTCCGTGTGGATGTTCTGGGGAAGATTGCCGAGGCAATCTTGAGTGGTCTGACTTATCTCTACGAAGTTCACCGCATTATGCACCGGGACATTAAACCTTCTAATGTTCTGGTCCACTCTCGTGGATATATAAAGCTTTGCGACTTTGGAGTTTCGGGCGAGCTTGTGAACTCCGTCGCAGATACCTTTGTTGGGACATCTACTTACATGGCGCCTGAACGGATCCAAGGTGCGAAGTACTCGATCAAATCCGATGTATGGAGCGTGGGCTTGACCCTGATGGAATTGGCTATCGGAAGATTTCCATTTGATGCCAGTGATGCAGCGGCTGGAGATCGAGCAAGTGCGGGACCTATGGGTATCCTTGATTTGCTGCAACAGATAGTGCACGAACCGGCCCCAACGCTGCCGCAGAGTGACGCCTTTCCTCCAATCCTTGATCAAATGATACAGAAATGCCTTCTTAAACTTCCCGAAGAGCGTCCATCGCCTCGGCAGCTCTACGTACGTCTAAGGTATAATTCTTTTTGAAGGTCTTGACTGATGATTATGCCAGGACCAAGACGCCTTTCTACAGGCCGCCAAACGTACACCAGTCGACCTCGAAGACTGGGCGGTCCAGATGATGGAGCGTCATAACCGTAAATCTCATCTCGCTCCTCAGCTCTCCCCGTCAACTCAAAGTCTTCTTCGCGGCGACTCAATATCTTCACCTTCTAAGGAATCTTCCGCATCGAAAACTCCGACATCAGGTGAAATACCCATTGCTGGCGATGATGTGAAAACTTCACCGCCATCCGATACAGTAGCGGTTCAACGTGCACTTCCTACCGACATCAATGGCGCAGGCCTATATAGCTCCCAAAGCTCGAACTTCGCGCGCCAGGCATTCCCTCCTCGAACATCCAGCTCATCTGGTGCTTCGTTGAGCCGCTCACGCGAGAACGATGGCATCAGCACTCCACCCGCTTTACAATTCCGGCCAAAGGATAATGATAGCTTCAACTTACCAATCCGTCCTGCACCCCCTCCATCAGGCCCATTACCATCACCTCCCAACCCAAGTTTCAGAAACTCGACCTCCAGGCGCCAAGGGACGAATGGGAACGGTTACCCTAACGGCGATAGCTCGCAGTATTGAAATTGGGTTTTGCCTTCTCGTGTTCTCGCATGTTCGCTGGCCCAGCATAAGGGCCCAGTCCACGCCGGAAGTACACTGCATATTCCGGCGTCCTAAACCCATCTTCATCCTCTTTTTACCATAGGCTGTCTCACAGAAGTCATGTACAGCGATGTGTATACCCCTAGCACTGTTCGACCTACTGCATGTTTAGGTTACATCACGAGCATGGAATCGGCGTCTTGTCTGTCATTTAGTAGCAACGTAAGAACCTACTAGGTACGACTGTCTTCACTCCGTAGCATGTCAACGGTTGAGACCGAAGGATTATTGGATAGCGATTTCGAATGACCATCATGAAGATGTACAAGCCAGTTGCCTTGCGGAAACTGGCTCGTTATCAAATTCAGAGTTGGTGAACATGCTGAGCGATGTGTTGAACATTAGAAAACATAATCTTTCAAACCCTGAGGTACTCGTTTTGAGGTACAAGGATAAAGAACGTTGACAACCATTTTCAACCTCGCATATGAAGCTCTTCTTATTGACAGTCCAGTAGGATCTATTATAAAGATCCGTATCTACTGCAGTCAATGTTTCCTAGAGGGTATTCGATCTACAAGGGCGTCTTCGCGCCCTGACTTTGTACGGGCGAGCACATGGACATCACCGGTCACAATCGGGCAACGGATGGCCAGCAGCTAATGAGAGTTGCGTGTTGTGATGTCCCGTAAGAATACATGCTTTGAAATCTGCCCCATTTTCCTTGGGGGAATGGCTTGCTGGGTCCCACGAGGAATCCTTATGCTCCTTACCGTTCGGTACCCTAAATTCGAGAAAGGCGTATCTTATTACCAAGCAGTGCCAATACGCAAGGCTGCAGCGTTTCGTTTGCTGTTACAATTTGCGAGCATTCACATCACCTCTAATCGCTTAGCGATTCCGTAGGTATGCCCGACAACCTTTGCATCTTGCTCCTAGATCCCCCATGAAAGCAGGGCTGTAGTACAAGCTGCTACAACAGAATGGCCCCGGTTGAGGTCACGGAGGACTACTACGCTATTCTCAACGTCCCGCATACCGCTACCTTCGAGCTCATAAAAAGTAGCTACCGACGACAGGCAATAGCTCTACATCCGGACAAAAATCCCAATAAGCCTAACGCCACGGCTTCCTTCCAAATCGTAAGCCACCCAGCTTCCAAAAAGACTAGGATGGTTCGAGGCAGCTATTGACTTGTATCAAAAGCTGGGAAGGGCTTATGAAACAATAAAAGACCCTGAAAAACGAAGGATATACGATATACGATGGGAGTTCATCAGGAACAAGCAACGCACACAACAGGAAGCCGCGGAGGCAGAGCGGAAGAGAGCAGCTCAAGAAGCCCAAGAGACGGCGGACAAGAAAAAAGAGGAAACCACACGGCAGGACCGGCTTCGGCATTTAGAATTGTATAGATCTCGTTATGACGGGGACATCTTCGAGGCCAATCGAGTGGTCAGAAGGCTTGTGGCAGATCTAAAGCGTCTCCAGGACCAGGATGATGAGGAATTAAGGAAGGAAAGGGAGAGAAACAGTTGGTGGACATACATGACTTCACCCATCTATAGCAAACCCAAAGAAACAGAAATCGAGAAACAGGAACGGGAAAACAAACGTCTCCAGAGGCTCGCTAGCAGGAGCATCAAAGAAAACGAATTGAATCAGAGAAAGGCCAAGCTTCAAAGCTTGCAAGATGCGTTGCAGGACGTGAGTAGCAAAATTGCAGCCGTAAAGAAAAAAGAGGAGGATGAAGCGCGAGTGCAGGCGGCAAAATGGCAAGAGCGCTTAAGGAAGGAGCAAGAAGCAAAGAGACTGCAAGAAGAAGAAGAGATGCGTGAAGCACGGACACGGTGGGCAAAAATGCAGGAAGACCGGGCTGCACAGGCCGCCAAAGAAGCCCATGAAGCAGCACAAGAGCGTGTACGGAAGGCAACGGATGAGAGACGCAAGGCAGAAGCAGAAGAGCGAGCACGAGCGGCTCGAGTGGCAGAGGCGGCTCGAAAGGCACAAGATCAACGACACAGTACGTTTCAGCCAGAGACACCCTCGTATCGCGCATCTCGCGCATCCCGCGCATCCGCCTCTAACGAAACCACGTGCCGACATGATAAATTCTGGACGAAAATAGAGGGTAGCCATCTTTGCAGTAACTGTCACAGTACTCAGAGACATTTTGCATTCCAGTGTCCCGGTTGCAGAAAGATAGCTTGTGCAAGCTGTCGACGAAGCTTGAGAGGCGAGAAAAGCGGCAAGAGAAGAACCGACTATGGAAGAAACAATTATCGTTCAGACTTTGGCTATACCGATTACGATTACGATTGAAGCGCTGGTTTGGACAAACCCCTTGGTCTCTTCATCTTCTCCCATCTTTAGGCCTTCTCTCGATTGTATACTCTCTGGACCTCGTTAGAACTCGTGGCCTCCGTCTGCACCATCGTCCGTACAGCACTGATCCAGTGTCTTCAGAGCTCACACCACGGATATTTACTACTTTGGATCAGAATGTTGTGGAAGGAGGCCATTACAGGCGGTCCGACCCGTTTTTTGGGGGGGGGGGCCGCGGTCAGTCACGTGATAGAATTAGATACCTTACATACTTTGGCCTTTGGGTATGGGACACTATCATACATCAATCTGCCATGACGCGTATCGCAGCTAATCAAATCGTGATGCATTGCATTCTACTAAATGATTTCCTAGTTGACTAAGGATCTTAGGCAAGATGACTGGACTAGTCACCGTCTACGATTTGCTTTGCAAGGAAACTGATTACTATTCTCAAGTCCCTCCCCTCGGCATATCCTCTGGCTTGTATAGTAAGCCATACCGTCGAACTTGCTTTACGCCTTATAAAAGTATAGTAAATGCTCATGTCCGCTCTTAAATATTTTGTTATCCATCCTTCGTTCACAGTCTCTCATCTTCGTTGCACACATACTGTCGCAAGCATATCTCTTTTTCTCAGCTTTGCCCCTTAATCACAAGCCCGCTTCAAATGGCTGGAGAACTCGTTCTGGTCAGAGATTCCCCCATCTTGTAGCGCGAACGCTCTTCTATTAACATTTCTTCAGTTTACAGGAGGGACAGGCAGCCTTGGATATGCGACCATACTGTACGCTCTAAAGGCCGGCTACCGGGTGCGTACCACGGTCCGCAATCAGAGAAGTGTGGAAAGCATCAAGGCAGCTCCTTCTGTCCAAATATTCTTGAAAAATCTCGAATTCGCGATAGTTGAGGACATTGTCAAAGGGGGTGCGTACGACAAAGCCTTGCAAAACGTCGTCTATGTTTTGCACATTGCATCTCCACTACCCGGACAGGCAAGTTTCCTCCCATCCTCTGTTCCGTGCTAGTTTGCTGCCCGCTTGCTAATATATACATCTTTCTAGACCGGGGATTTTGAGGCAAATACTATCCAGCCTGCAATAGGCGGCACAATCGGTATCCTTGAATCGGCCATGAAAGTACCCAGTATCAAGCGCGTCGTCATCACCTCTTCCATCGGTGTCATAATCCCCAGAGATGAAAGCAAAGTCGTCAACGGTAGAATCTTCTGAAACGTCAAACCGACTCGGATAGATAACTGACACCACCATCAGAAACCGACATCGTAGCCAAATCCGAGGCAACCGGTCCGTACCCCCACTCATTCGCCGCCTACCGCGCTTCCAAAATCCTAGCTTTCCACGCCACCAAAGACTTCCTCTCCTCCAAAACCCCATCCTTCACAGTCATCAACATCATGCCGGCCTTCCTCATCGGCAAACACGAACTACAAACTACTCCCGACATCATCTCCACCAGATCCTCAAGCAACGGCCTTCTCCTCTCCAACCTCCTCGGCGATACCTCCCCCTCCCCACTCCCAGCCACTTTTGTCCACCTCGACGATGCGGCCATGGTGCACGTCCTGGCGCTGAACCCAGCTGTTCAAGGCAACCAGGACTTCGTCGCTAATTCCGGGGGTCTGGATGGAGGAGCCGTGTGGGATGATGCCCTTCATATTGCCAGAAAGCATTTCCCGGAAGCGGTGGCAAAGGGGATTTTGCCGCTGGGGGGGAGTACGCCGGCGCAGATACTGAGGGTTGATGGATCCCGGGCTGAGAAGGTGTTTGGTTTCAAGTATCGGGATTTTGAGGCGCAGGTCGTTAGTCTTGTTGGGCACTATGTGGATGTGGCTGAGAAGACTGCTGCCAAGGGAGTCGCGAATGGAGTCGCGAATGGAGTCGCGAATGGAGTTGCGAATGGGACTATGAACGGACTTGTAAACGGTAGTTCCAGATGATGAATATACGAATAGCTTTCCTCATCTCTCATTCATTATCAACTCTGTTTCAGAACGTATCGAACGTTCGAGTCTAGAGTACTTGAATCATCTATCTCACAAACCCACAACACACATTCCATAGAAACAGTGGAATTAGCGTAAAAATTCATTAGGGTTATCAATGAACGCCATTTCTGGATCTCTGTTTTCAACTGTTTGCAAGAGCCTAGCAAGCACGTAGGCGCTCTCAGTAAGCGCGAGCTATTGGCCGGGACAGATCCTTGGGCCCCCAGAGAATGGAATGTAGTGCCAGCCAAGCTTCATACCCTCCCACGTTCAGGCCGGAAGTGGTCGGCATCTTTACCCTATATATCCTTGTCTCTCTGCATTGCGCCAAAATTCACACTCACCTGGGTTCCGCGAGGTACAAAGACTGGTGCCTTTCCCTAGGGCCCACAGCCAGTGGGGATTACGCAGTCCTTCAAAGAGATTCGCATGTTACGGTTAGCTGGCATCAAAAGACGAAAGCCTAAGTTATGAATTAGCAGAGATTTAGGTTCGGTAGGTGATTGAGCGTTACTGACTTTCATTGAGTGTACTGCAGTGATTTGAGCACCTCATAAGTGATCGGGCCTGAGATTGAAAGGACTTCAGCGCGAAGTTTCTGCCATACCTGAGGGTGGCGTGCCACAAGAAAGACTACTCCACTCAGTCCAATCCCAGTTGCATCACGAACGGGCAAAAATATATTAATTATCTGATTACATATCTCCTTCCTGTCCTGTAGCACATTGACCAGCTCATCAAGCATGATGTAGCGATGGGGAGTATCAGCGGAGGATTCCCCAGGATCAGGCTTCGCCTTTCTTGCTATGGCTTTATCTATATATTGGTCAATAACAGCGTGAAATTTATGAGCCAGTCGGTCGTAAGACCGATCCCAAAGAAAAAGAACTCTTAGTCTGCCGAGAGGGATACGCTTGCCAAGCCCACGTAGAGCAGCGTTGAAGTTTGCGAGAAGCTCGTTGCTGTGAGTGTTGGGGGACTCGGCCAAGAGTATCTCAGTAGACTCGCCAAAGAGGGACTCCGTGGAATGATCAAGGGACTGTATCAGAATAACTTCACCAGTCCGTCTGCAGGTTGAGGTGGGGTGAAAGAACAGAAACGACCCATGAGTTTGATCAGAGCCTGGAGATCGATCGTAGAACCATCGCGCGGAATGCGGTTCATCATCCGATCGAGGTGAAGGTCAAGTGTAGCAAGATCCGCCACTTGAGCTCTTGTAAACAGAGGCTTGATCAGCTCCCGTGAATACTGCCAGTAAGCACGATCTGTAGAAAAGACACGTTTTCCGATAAACGGTTCACCGGTATGCAGTCTCATAGGCTCGACGCCAACCTATCAAACCACCGCGCAAGAATGACCTGTATATTTGTGGTTTCCATGGTATGAATGCATCTGGATCCCTATGAACTCGCTTTGAAAATTTTGCCATACCTGCGAAATCGCTTTCGCTCTATCTCACCAGTATCACCCCGCTTCATGGCGTTGATTTGATCGAGGAACATGTCAAGACCCAAGATAGGATCTTTGTGGGTATACTTTGGAGGTGGCAGGCAGCCGTTTCTGTGCACTGCTTGCCTTACCTTCACGTAGACGGAAGCTCTGCTGCAGATGAAAGCACTTATGGCAATTCCCAAAACCCATGGCACAAATTCCGTGATAAAGGCCATTTTCGAGCTATGGTGCCAAGCAGTAAGATTAACGGCTCGACAGAGGTCGCAGATATCTTCAAGGGGATAACAAATCGCTATTCCAAGACAAGACAGACTGGTATAGCTAGACCTAGCTACCGTGGATAAATCACCGGTACTACGGTACCACTTAACTGTACACCAGGATATGCATGCAAGGCAAGGGCGCGACGTATGAGCTGTCAGAGGAAGCTTATGCACGTCAGTCACGCCTCTACTTAGCGTGGCCACCACACCACTTCCGACTGTCTAAGTATCAACGACTGGTATATAGCCATGAAGTGAACTATGGGCGTGCCGGGCATGTGGCATATGTCCTTGGCCCTGCCACTGGCCAGGGCTGCCTACCAGCGGAGATTGGCAACGACGACACCATCAACAGTAAAATTCGCCGTAAATTGAGTGATGCAGCATGGAAGCCTCCAATAAGCGTCCCTACCGGCTCAAAATCCGCTAAGCTTGGGATTACGGTTTAGGGATAGAAGCTTGGTTAAAGGCGGTTACCAAGCGGGCGCCAAGCGCTAGAATCCATGGACCAGATCCTCATACCTCAACCACATAAACAGCCTCAAGATTCAGCAATGTCGCCACCTCCAGTCGTACGTCCTCTATCCTCCATGGCTGAGCTTCTCTCGCTCATAATGAGCGCAGACACCCTCGCCCCACCGATTCGTTTCGACCGCAAAGGACCCCAAACAGCCCCCCTCTGTTCATGCCCAACAGCATCAAACTTCTCACCCACGCGCATCTCAGTACCAGTTCGCACCAACGCCTAGATTCTCCTTTCCATCTTTGAAGAAACATGTTTCTGCAGGTGACGCCTCACAATTCTCGTCCTCGCCTTTCATCCCGCGTCGACTTCTCCAGCAATCCACGTTCTCAAAGCAAAAGGGCGAAGACATCGAAGAGGCCAGCTCGGATAGAGAAGTCCAGGAAGCAAGCGTTGCGTCTGACCGTTTCATCCACAACGCCCCGGACACCACCCAAGACACCACCATCAACGCCCTCAGCGCATCCCCCTCCCTCCCAACCCTCAAACGCCGCCGCCTAATACCCCCCACACCCCGTGAACCCATCTCCATCTCGTCCTCCCCCGCACCAACCTCTTCATCCCCTTCCAATCCACCTCCCCCAACAACCCCACCCCGGCGCCCACACGAATCTCCGCCCCCCGCATACCCCCGCTTTATCCCCACCCTTCCCCCCAGCCCCTCCCTCCCCACCCGCCCACACTTCCTCCTCCCCTCCCATCCTCCCCCTCCCGCTCCCCTCCCCTCAGCCTTCTCACCCCACCGCCGCGGCGCGAAACACCTCCCGGGTGGTCTCGCAGCCACGGTGCTAGAATGGGTGCTCGAAGCGTCGCAAGCCTCACACAACCATGCGCGAGGCCGCAGTGGAGCCACTTGGGATTTTAGCGTTGTGGTGGAGGAGTGCAGGCAGAGTGAGAGGATGCTGTTGGTGCGGGAGAGGGGGGCGGGGAGGGGGTGGGTGTTTGCTGGGGGTGCGGGTGCGGCGGAGAGGGTGGGGAGGGGGTGCGTGCTTGGGGTTCGGAGACTGGTGTGGGAGGTTGAGATTGGGGGGGAGCGGTGGGGGGTCGGGGTTGAGTGGAGGGTTTTGGGGGAGGGATAATTTAGGAGGGTGAGGCATGGTGGGGTGGGAAGGCTGGGATTGTGGAGGTGGAGGCGTGGATGGCGGTTGGCTTCGAGTAAAGCTTCCGACCAACGCAAACCGGCCGGCTTTTCGGAACGCAATGACAATGTTACAAGACACCGAAGATTCAAAGACATCTCAGCTGGAAAAGTCGGAATGATTTTCTTTGGGGATTAACGACAGGATACATGAGCAAACAATAATGCAACAAAACCAGAATCACAAATTGCCAATCGCGACAAACACACGCACGCACGCATTGTGAACATCTCTTGCAGGATAAGGAATCATATACTACCGAACCCATCCCGACTACCGTTCCTAAATCCCCTTGATCAGCAGCACTCGCTTGACACCATCGAATCCCAAACAAAAACAAAAACTGCACCTACAAACCACGGCCACATCCATCCATCCATCCATCCGACACCCCTACTCGAACCCCCCCACCCCCACCAACCCTCCCAACCCCCTCTCCGACCTCCCCACCCTTCTCCTCCCCTCCTCCCTCCTCCTCTCCACCCCCTCCACCACCCTTCTCCTCTCCACCTCCCTCGCAAAACCCACAACACTGCTCTTCTTCCCGCCGCCCCTCCTCACAACCGCGCCTTTCTCGCCTCCATCGGCCGCGCGCTCCGTCGTCGCCGTCGCGGTCGAGATGCCGTGTTTGTCCTCGCTGGTGTGGGTGCTTGTGGCGCGGCGGAGGAGGCTGGGGACGGCGAAGGTGGGGATGGAGGTGGGGTTTTGGAAGGCGAGGCGGGTGGTTGTGGTGGTAGAGGAGGTGGAAGAGGAGGAGGCGCGCTTGAGGGAGATGCGGTCGATGATTGGGGCGGTGTTGCGGCGGGGGTGGGGGGCGAAGGGGTCGGTGGTGGTGGTGGGGGGGTTGGAGGCGTCTTCGTCGATGTCAGAGGAGTCTAATGGGTGTAGGGATAGGGCTTCGGGATCTTCGATGAGGAAGGAGACGGATTCGCGAATTTCGGCTAGGGTGGAGGGTTTTTGTGCGGTCCTGGTGCGGCGTGCAGCTGGGGGTGGACGGTTCGCGGTGGTTTCCTGGAGGGGGCGTTTGCGTTTTCCAGGTTGGGAGTCTGGGAGCAGAGGGTCGATTTGGGAATTGAGCATTTCTTGGGTATCTGGCAGTTGCTGCTGGGAAGAATCTTCTGGCATCTCCTCGAGGAAAGTGAGATTCTCGTCGTCATCGCGGTCTTCGATGGCGCGGAGGAACGCGAGTTTCTTGGGATCTTCTGCAATTTTGCCCACGTTTTCGTTTTCCAGGAGTGCTTTTCTCATTTTAGCAAATTCTCGCCGCTTCGCTCGTTGGCGGGCTTCGGCATCGTCTTCGGAGTCGGAGAGATCGAACTCGGCGCCGCGTTTTCGGCGGAGGAGGCCGTTGTTGATGTCCTTGAAGAGCTTTTCGACTGCCTTCTCGTCGGTGGCACGCTCTTTATCACTGGACAGGAGTGAGTCAATCGTCTGAGCTTAGAGAGTACTGAAAGCCAATTCGACTTACGCGTAGAAAGCGGCCAGTTCTCCTTGATCGACGTTGACCTCGCCCTCCTCTATCATCTTACGAACTTCATCATCCTCTTCACCCCCACTCTCATCATCGCTGGCTCCTCCAACCCCGGCGTACTCATCTTCGGACTCCTGAGCCTGCTCTTCGACCATTCCTTTGGCTTCGCTCTTTTTCTTGTCGAAAGGATCAACTATAGGTGCTTCCGTCCGTTTAGACCTTTTCAAAACGTCAAATGCATTAGCTGAGACCTGAAATCCAGTATCCTCCTTCCCATCTACTTGGTCTGCTTTCTCGCCATCAGAGTCGTCTGCGGTAGCTACCATCCGGCGCCGCAGACGGCCTTTACGTATCACTTTCGGTGTCTCCTGGCCAGTAGCTCTCGATAGTACTAATGTATCTACAGTTGAGGGGGGGACAGAAGAAAAACGCTGCTCCGGTCCTGGCGAAGACAGCGCAAAGCCAATGTCCTGTGTCGGATCTGGAATATCAGAGTATTGGGTAGCTGTAGGAGGTAGATTCTGACTATCTTCCATTGCCATTTCTCGTGCCTGGGATTGGGAAAAATGTAATTCGATGTCTGCCGTAGCTACCGTGGTATGTTGCTGGTGATCAACATGTTGGCTATCCATTACCATTGGCTGTGAATCATTCAGATCATAAAGCGGGAAATTCGGTTCTGGCATAGGTCCGAGGAACGCCAACGAATCTTGCTCCTGATCCTCATCTGGGTTATCACCAGGTACCTTGGTCTGCGACTCTGCCATTGTGGCAGCAAAAGCTTGGGTCATACCCATGATACCAATCGCTGGCCCACCAGACATGCTTGATCCAGGTATCAGTGGGTTCTGGGCAAGCCCGACTGTCTCCGACGTCCCTTGACTGGCGTAGGCTTGAAGATCTTCATCGTCGTCATCTTCGTCAATGATCTGGTTGGTCCTACGTTTCCGCTGAGTGGGTAGATCATTGGTCTCGTCGTCGCTATCTTCATCATCCATGGGGCTAGCTGCTTCTTCCGCATCGCTACCATCGGAAGGTTTTGCATTAACAAACTCTTCTGGTCCAGACTGATCTTTTGCCACGTTAACTCCCTCTGCTTCTTTTGCCGCCTCTGCTTCAGTTCCTGAGTCATCTTGCTCTTCCACAGGCTCTTCTTCCTCGGACCCAGAGAGTTCAACATTCGACTCCTCTGCCTCATTGTCTTCGTAGTCTTCATCCTCGTCGCTTGTGTCGGGTAACGCATCGTCTTCCCCGTTCGCTTTCTTCTCTTTTCGAGCAGCCTTTTTTTCCTTCTGCATAATCTCCTCTGCCTGCATCCGAGCCTTTTCAACTAGATTCTCAATGTTAATTTGATCTCTTTCACGCTCCTCCGCTGTCTGCACTATCACACCTCTGTCCTTCAGATCTTGGATTTTCTCTGATCGCTCTGTTGCAGCTTGATGTCTTGCCCTTCTCTGCAACGATGCTTGCATTTCGGAAAGGCTTATGGACGTCTTTGTTCTGGAATCCTGCTTGCTTGGGGATGTTAAATGCGCAAGCGCGCGTAAAGTCTGCAGTGAGCGCCCTTCATTGAGTTTCCCTGCTGGTAGACGATCAAAGATACTATGTTTGGAAGTTCTGGTCGTTTTGATAGGGACAATCTCAAGGTCGCTATCGGAATCACCGCCGGTATTCGTAGTTTCTGGAGGCTTTTGTGGGCGGACTCGAATTTGAGGCTGCGTAAAGACGGTTTTGGGTGGCTTCTCTAGCTTCTGCTGTAGGGTTGGCCCGCAGCTTTGCTCCCGACTGCTGGACCCCGCCTTACCCTTCCCTTTGTCAAGCAATCCCTCAGGGGGATTGACAATCTCGAAAATGGTTGGAAATTCAAATTCTAGGTCTTCCATGCGCGCAATCGAGGTATCAGTCGTCGATACTCCAGTTCCAAAGTTCAATGCATTCAGGACGCTAGTTTGGTTTAGTTCCGGTAACCCTATCGGCTTTTCCTGAGACTCAGTACCACCGATTGACGGAGGACTGGTTGGAGGGGATTCGACTTCTTGAACGCCTTCAAATTCAGAGACTGGAGTCGAACTTGCAGCAGTAGAAGAACTCAAACCCTGAACAGTGCCTGCAGTTGTAGGATCACTTATTCTATAATTGAAGCGGGCGAAAAAACTCTCTTTCGTGATCTTCTTTTTGGTCTTTGCCTGGTGCGTGAGCTGCATGTTTCTACTCATTCTCTGGGTCTCCCTATTCATCTCCTCCAGAGCCTTCTTGCTCGCCTTCCGGGTTGGTCGGGCTTGTTGAGCCAATTTCGTCTCTCCTTCTCTATTCTCAACATCGTCCTCAGAGACGTCGGAAGATGAGAGGTGGGACCCCAATAACAACTTCTTGCCTTGAGTTTTTTGGTGTTGACTTGGCCTTCGACGAGCCTCTTCTGCTTCTCTTGCTTCTCGCTCAGCCCTTTTTCGGGCTACTAGTTTGAGAACCTTGCTGCTGAGTTGAGAATCAGGTGGTAGGTCGCTATCTGATTCATCGCTGCCGCCTAGGTTGTTTGAATGCTTGAGTGGTGACGCTGATTTTGGTGAAAGGAATAATCCTGGCGATGACCTCTGGCTGGTAACTCGACGCTCAGAGGGTGGTTGGGAGCGATCATAATCGGTTGCGGCTCGTTTGATGCGTTGAGGCGCATCTCTTTGTGGTTTGTCGTTATCCTCAGACATGTTTTCAATTGAACCAGTCGGTAGACTGCCGGAATTCCTTGCAGGTCCACGCAATAATTGGATTTTTATCCGCTCGTAGGCATTCGCGTGCTCTTCATCTACACCCGAGCTATCTTTGAGCGTATCATCCCTCCGCAGGCGTGCAGCCAATCTTCCTTTGGGTTTCACCGGCGCGACATCACTTTCTTCACCTTCGGCATCACCTTCGGAATCAGTCCCCTCGTTCGCAGCTATAGCCAGTGTCGATTCTTTGCTTCCTGGATCTACAGATTTCGAAGTATCTTTAGGGTCAGATTCATCGTCAATTGCTGCGAGCATCGCCTTAACCTTGCTTCTTGGCGTAAGCTGCTGCGGTAAGGTGCCATACTCTATATCTGACGGCGAAGAGAGGGGCGACGGGGAACGTGAACCCCTATGGGAAGCCATATTGATGGAATTTTAGTAGGTCTGGTCGAATCGTGCCACGATTGAAGTCATTGAGAAATTTCCTATATGCCTCCTTGGTGGTGTCGAGAGAAGCGCGCCTTGAGAGGTGGGAGACGCGACGCGAAACCTGGCTAGGGTAATCATCTGCTAAGCCTGATTTGGATTAGTGGCGTTCAATGCCGTCGGGTAGGGTTCATGCACAACGAAGTTTTATGATTCTAATCTAAGAATCTACGCCCTACAATGTTTTATCGACTGTAGATGATAGTACTTTGATCGAAGGTAAGGTATCCTCTATAGAGTCAAATATCTAATATATTCATGCGGGTCTTCCATCACCATCTATCAAGTCTTCTTCGGCACCCATACGCTCTGCGGATTGCACCACTGTTTCAATCCCGCAACTCCCCACTCCGTGCCTAATCCACTCCACTTATGCCCACCATACGGCACATGCGCCTGCACCTCGAAATGCATATTGACCCAAACGCTTCCCGCCTCCAGCTGTCTGGCCATGCGTTCCGCGCGCTGCAAGTCCGGACTCCAAACCGACGCGCCGAGGCCGAACTTGGTGTGGTTGGCGCGAGCGATGACTTCTTCTTCGTCTGTCCATTTGAGCAAAGGGATGATGGGCCCGAAGGGTTCCTCTTGCACGATGCGGGAGTTGTTGGGCGGATTGTCGATGATAGTTGGGTTTATGAAGTAGCCCTTACCTCCTTTGGAGTTGGTGCCGCCTAGAACTGGGTGCTGCCCTTCTTTGGTAATTTCATCGAAGAACGATTGGACTTTGTCGTATTGGGTAGCGTTTTGAAGCGGTCCGACGTATGTGTCATGCTCTACGCCAGGGCCTACTTTGAGATTTCTGGTATACGCGACAAGGGCGTCGCGGAAGTGGGTGTAGATAGATTCGTGGACGTAGACACGCTTGATGGCCATGCATATCTGGCCCGAGTTGATGAAGCAGAGTTGTGCGATCTACAATTCATTGGTTTAGTTTAAAGGGGGACGAAATGGAAAAGCGAGTAGATAGTCGTGTCTTAAAGATACTCAAGGGAGTAGGGGATCTGGAGACTTACTGGGGGGACGACTTTATCAAAGTCAGCATCCTCACAGATAATAGCAGCATCATTTCCACCCAGCTCGAGCGTCACCCGCTTCAAGGTTTTGCTACAGCTTTCCATTACCTTTTTCCCAACTGCGATGGAGCCAGTGAAGCTTATCTTGTCAATGTCAGGATGAGCGGTACAGAGTGGTCCCAAGTCGTGCCCCCCGCTGAGCGCTTGGACTACACCTGGAGGAAAGAACTGAATGGCCAACTCTACCAGCTTGAGGCCGCAATAAGGAGTATCGGGAGACGGCTTGACGATAACGGTGTTCCCGGTATAAAGCGCCGGCGCTATCTTCCCCCATGCCAGCAATAGAGGGTAGTTCCAAGGGACCAAGGCGCATGTAACCCCGATTGGAACATATCTAACGGTAACCGTACGCTCTTCACTGTCCTCAACAACTTCTTCTAGCAGTTGGAGATTGGGTGTATTACGGATCATCCTCGTTGTTCTGTTGAACTCATCTTGGGCAAGACCGTAAGCTTTGCCTTGCTCTGCGATCAGAAGGCTGACAAAATCGTCCCGATGTGTTTCCAAGGTATCGGCGTAAGCGTGGAGTTTCTTCCGCCGCTCCTCGAACGTGGTCCTTGACCAAGCTTTGTAAGCATGCTTTGCGGCGCCTACAGCATTATCCAGATCCTCTTGAGTGGAGAGTGGAACCTTTGGGTTGGGCTCGCCTGTGGCAGGATCGACGCTATAGCGGGTTTCCGCCGTAGTCGTCAGCTTTCCGTTGATGATGTTGTGGAAGGTCTGGCTTTGGTCAGTACAGCTACACCGGAGAAAGACGGCAACGGGTTGGTGCAATGACGGAAGAACTTACGGTAAAATCCAGTTTGTCGGCATGTTGAGGGGCAGCTTCGGCCGAAGAATGCATGGCTTCGTCCGACATCCCAGGTGTCTAGATTTTGTAATGGGAAAGACAAAAGGAGCTGGATGGGGAGCGCGCAGAGGGAGACTGAGAGAATATCTTGCGATGACGGCAGGCTGGCCAGATACAGAGCCATTGCATGAATTCATCTTACCAGCCCTTCATTGATTAATCGACTACCTTAGCTCCCAGCCGATGAGTTGAAGCGCGAAGAGGCGTCGAGTTGGAGGCCTCTGTTCTTTGATGGCGCCCGACTTAACCTTGTAACTAAAGTACTGGTACAGTCCCTACAGTATCACGGGAGCCTGAGAAGGGAGGCACAGCAGCGAGTGATGCGGGGCAGTGTGCCAGTCAAGTTACCTTCATGTATCATCAACTCATAGTCAATATCATCCCTTGTCGGCGTACGAAGTATTGTTCTACGCGAGAGGCAGGGTAATCTCTTGAGTCTTGAGAACACTGCCGATTGGCCATCGCTCCTTCGGGACATTGAGTAGGTATTCCGTACGGTACCTTACATAAAGTACTTTATGGCTGGAACCGGGGTTGTTCTAGTAAGTAAGGTAAGGTACGGAATACAGTATATTCCGTAAGTAGCAACTAGCAACCTTTCAACAACCGAGGTCGAACAGCCGGCGGCAACGAACGGCTCATTCATCTCAATCACGCTTGTGACCCCGCAACTGTGACCGAACCTGCATGCATTGTTTATGATATCTACCGTAACATGGACTGCCGAAGATCATCAATCTAAATTAACATGAAAGCGCACTTTTCTATATTAAATACTCCCTATACGGCGAAGGGCACATCGAAGGTCTTCCAGTCTCCATTCCCCATTGCAATCCTGCCATATCATGCAGGGCTGACCTGGTTCTTCGCATTCGGGGAATCTTGCTTTAATTGAACCTCACACATGGTCACACACTACGTAGGACTATCACACAACATGCCGACTAGTACGGAGTACTGCAGTCGGTTTTGTTCTCGTCAACGGCCCAGGCATGCTAAACGTAATACGTCAATCTGCTTTCATGCACAACGTAAACCAGTCACTTCAAGTCACCGGCTGCATCTCGGATACGAAATGTTGTCGATCAACCTTGGATGAGGACGTTGTCCGAGATCCGCTCGTAGGCTCTTGACTCATAAGGCCAGAACACCGGCGCCATGGAGCAACTCTTGGCGCTATTACCAATAGAACGACGGTAGGTTCTATTCTGCTGGACTTCCAGAGTTGATAGAGGCCATAGCGTAGGTCGAGAAGATTATCAAGACGCCAGCAATAAGATTTCCGGCACTGCAAAAAAGGATCCTGAGCACTCAGAACGAATCCCCGCCATGTGCGGTTTCTGCTGTTATCTCGATCTACCTGATACTCCAAATGTTTGTTTGGCAAAATGGCCGAAAAGAAGCTCCTATCCACGTCGGTTGATGCAGTGTCCGGTCCTGATAAGCCAATCCCAGCTGGCACTTCCTCCGCATACCGTGTGACAGCCTGATGCTCTTTTAAACCATTTACGTAGGTTACCTGATCATAAAGCGTGAGTACGGGATGCCTCGTTGATGTTCTTCGAGTCCGCCGGTATGGGTTATCCCTGCCTCTGCTTCAACTATATACGAGTAGATTAAAAATCTGGTACGGGAAGCCTCTGCTGCCTTGATCCTCGTACCCAGAACTCGACCAATCAAAAAGGTCATTCTAGTTTCAGGGATATGTATGGGGAAACGCACTGCAGAGCCTGCTTCTGGTACTAGGACGGATGTTCTAGCCTGGGGGCCTTTCATATCAAAGCCTTAATTTGCTATTGGTAGATGATCCATGTGCAACATGGCGGAAGATTTTCGTGGGTCCCTGGCGTCTTCCTGTACCTGGCGGCAACTAAACCGACCTGCAGCTGTCAATCAAAAATCATCAGTCTCTTATGCAATGTTACCTGACGTTGTCGTCAGTGCTTCGATACAATATGCCGGCTATTCTGCTCTCTAGGGGTAATTCATTTTGTCTACACTACATATTGCGTATTGTAGGATACATAAACGTTGGGCTTTTCAACGTCTCAAATTATATGGGAGGACCCGACTCGCCGCTGCTGCTGCCATTCAGACCAAGCAAACACCATGTCTGAAAACTTCGTTGCTGAGTTTTTCAGCCTGCTTGGCATTGCTCTGGTCGTCATCTCTCTACGCATTGTCTTCCGTATATCATCCTTGGGACTGCGTAGGCTCCAGTTGGACGATTATTTGATGGTCTTGGCCGGGGTTAGCGATCTCTGTCATTATTTCTTTGAGAAGACATGAACTGATGAGATGGACACGCAGTGTTTGTACTCCGCTGAGACGGTTGCTGCGTACTACGTCCTTGCGTATCAGGGACTTACGAATGGCAGCATGACGGAAGAAGAGAGAGCGAATCTTAACCCAGATTCGCAAGAGTACCACTTCAGAGTCTGGGGCTCGAAGACTCAATTGATGGGCTGGGTGGTTTACACAACCCTCCTTTGGACGTTGAAAACATGCATGCTTGTTTTCTACACCCGCTTGACGTAAGGTCTCAGTGCTTCTTATCTCCTCCTAGCTTGCCGCTACACGATACTTCACAGTACGCAATCGCTTACCAAGAAATTTATAGGGACAATGTTAGTAACATGGCGATCCGAATCAGAATAGGGGTCTACGTACTTCCTATAACTTTCCTGGCCGTCATTTGTGTGATACTCTTCGGTTGTTCTCCGGTTCAAAAGCATTGGCAGATCTATCCTGATCCAGGAGGCACGTTGTCGTACCGAATCGTTCTCTCGCGGCGACTAGGTATGCTAACACGGAGTTTTAGGGGTGTGCTATCCCGCACATTCATTCCCTTCGCTATATACACTCATTGTGTTGAACGTTTCTACTGATTTCTACTTGATGTACATTCCATTGCCAGTGAGATATCGCGCTATCTACGATGAAGCAAGAGACAAACGTATTGATTTCGTTGCTAGATGATTTGGAAAGCACGTCTTCCCACAAGGAAGAAAATCGGCCTTTGCGCGATGTTTTGCGGTGGTATCGCCGCCACAACAGCTGGCTTTCTCCGTTGCATACTCATCATCACAGTAAGTTTCTTTTGTTCATGTCGAATCATGTTCAGTAATGCTCACATCACAACAGTCTGGCCCCAAAGGTGCACAGCAAGCCGGCTCATGGTCATGCCGAGAATCTTTCATCGCCGCCTGCGTCAGTAACATTCCAGTGATCTACCCTACCGTCGCGCGCATTTATCGTCGAGTGGGCTCGAGCACCACGTTCTCAAAGATTTCGGGCCCCGCCAACAGTTATCAGCTTGGCCCCTCCAAAGAAGGCGCTCGTCGCAAGAAGCATTCTCCTTATTCGATACCTGACGACACGGTACAATCAAGTAGCGACAGGATCGCTATGGTTCCGAATGGGAGAACCAAGATCGAAACGGCCAATGAGGGCGGGTGGTATGGGGATGTGGGAAGTGGTCTCGGTAAGAATGATATTAGGGTCAGGACTGAAATCGACGTGGAGTCTCTGTCAGAACCCCAAGGCCGTCCAAGCGTAGATCACCGTGAATTTCCCAAGGGTCCGCATGAAGCGAAAGGCTCAAGAAGCAAGTAATGGGGGATAAGGATTCGACCGCGTCATATTACTCCGACATCGCGCTATACCATAATAACGGTTCCAGCGAGTGTCTGCAATCTTGCTGTAGCTAGGTAGAGATCAAGAATTTTGGGATCGAGAATTAGAATTGGAAGGAGTGGTTGGTCACATGATACCCCGTTATAGGAAAATCGGTCTAGCCGTGTTTTTAAAACTAGCGCGACTATCATTCAGAATCTTCCCCAAGAAAGAAAGTCCCTAGTTACCTTACACTATGCAATCAATCGTTGCATTTCTTCAACTATATCAAGCTTCAGCTTCTATACCACTTTCACGCGAACTTGGAGGCCGACGTGGCGTTTGGCAAGGTAACTAACCTGTCTGTGACTGCAAGAGAGAGAAAGAGCAGAAATGGAGTGGAGACAATGACCTTGCCATGCTAACCTACTCTCTCTCCGACATACTCAAAAAACACAATGCTTTACATCGCTATTGGATACTTTACGTTGAAAGAATTATGATCCCAAAAGAATCGGCTCGGGAAGATCGTTTATCGTAGCTGTTCGAACGGCGGCACACTATGGAATCGGCGCCACAGCCGCAATTCTCGCAATTGATTCTCGCAATTTCCAACCTTTACGTTGGCTACCTACCTTAAGTAGTGTTCAAGCGATGAGTACCAACGTCCAGACTTGTGTTCCCTCCGTACCAGGCTGATTGGTCATCTCTACTCTGTACACTGCTCTTTCTTTGTTGTGTAAACACATATCACCTTGATCGATACCGACTCAGCACCTCGTGCTCGCAAGAAGCGAGTATGGCCACCGAAACGATCAAGGACTTGGCGTTCATTATTTCGAAGAATACTGCTATAGTAGAAGAATACCTATCTTTGAACAATTTACCTCATCCGTCGTTCAGCGTGGATGCGCCTAGGGGATCATTGATTCCACGAGATGCCGCTGACATCGAAACTGCGCGTCTAGCTGTCATTGAAGCAACCTCGAAGCTTCGCAATCTGATGCTTGGGCCAAGAGAATTTCTTCAGAGCTTTGCGGTACATCTATCAAACATAGTATGCCTGGTGCGTTGACGACAAGACTGATACTGTGCACATCCAGCACAACGAGCTTCTTAGTATGCAAGCCATTAGCCATTTCAGGATCGCTTCCAGTTTTCCGGTTGACGAGGAAGCTTCGTTCACCCAGATATCCAAGGCTTGTGGGGTGAATGAGCCTGATCTTCGCCGATTACTCCGCCATGCAATGACAAAGCACATCTTCAGCGAACCTCGTAAGAACTGTGTCGCGCATACAGCAGCATCCAGACTTCTGGCAGAGGATCAGCAGATGTCCGATTGGGTTGGCGCGAGCACTGGTGAGCTATGGCAAGCCGCATCACAAACTGTCAACGCCATGGTGGAATTCCCTGGGTCACAGGAGCCGAATCAAACGGTACCGGCTCTTGAATCCTGACTACTGTCCCCACTTGCTGATCGTACTTTCAATGTAGGGATTTGCCACGGCAAATTGCACGGAGAAATCAATGTTCGAGGTACTCTCGCAATATCCGGAACGTGCCAAACGTTTCGGAAGTGCCATGAGTACTTATGGTAAAGGTGCGGGCTATGAGCCTAGACACTTGGCTGACAACTATCCTTGGGCATCCTTAAAGAATGGAACAGTTGTGGATGCAAGTCCTTACATTCGATAGCCAGCTTCTAAGCTTAGTGGTTTACTAACCTTCTCTATTAGGTCGGAGGCTCTCTCGGGGATATCTGTATTCATCTCGCCTCTAGATTTCCCACTCTTCAGTTCATTGTGCAGGATCTTGCCGCAGTGGTTACTGGTGCCTCTCATCGGCTGCCCACGGAGCTTTCCGCCCGTATAACCTTCATGGCACATGACTTCATGACCGAACAACCCGTGAAAGCAGCAGACGCCTACCTATTCCGCTGGGTATTCCACAACTGGTCCGACAAATACTGTCTTAAAATCCTTGGGAACTTGATCCCAGCACTAAAGGACGGCGCTCGCATTATCGTCCAGGATAATTGCTTACCAGAGCCGAACACCATCTCATGTACCGAAGAGGCGAAGATAAGGTGTGTTGCTTTCATCTTCTTTCCTTCCGGTTGTCCTTGATCAACATCAACAATTATTTATCAATGTTTTGTTACACATCGAGATCTCAATAATTTGCTAACCTTGAGTTACTTCGGTTACTGTAGAGCCATGGATCTTACAATGTTGGAGCTGCAGAACGCACGCGAAAGAGAGCTGGACGACTGGGCAGGCTTATTTAAGCAGGCCGATGCGCGTTTCAAATTTCTAGGCGGCAAACAGCCGCCTGGGTCCAGCCTTTGGATCATGGAGGCTGTCTGGGAGGGAGACAAGCCCGCGGTGTGAAATGCAGTATTTTCGATTCATAAATAGCAAGAAGAATCTACTACAATTCTCCAACACCTCTTCCGATTTCTTTCATTCGCCGGCGTTGAATCATATACGAGAGGGAGAGCGCCAGAGCGACGTCTCTAACAAGTCTCGATATCCCGTCAATTTCTGTTAAGATCCTGTATACGATGTTAAGAATCCCCCATCAACCCACAAACATTCCTACCCCTTGACCCCAACGCACCCACTCTCTCACCCCACCCCAACCCTCCCTTACCAACCCTCCCTCACCTTCCCACCCACCTCATCAACCCCAATGCCACCCCTCCTTCCACCACCCCCACAAAACCCACTCCCACCCCCAAACAAACAAACAAACCACAAAACCCTCTCAAATACCCCCAAACCACAAAACCCTTCAAATACCCTCTCCCCCTCTCCCCCTCCCCCCCACCAAACACCCCTCACCAACCCACACAGAATCCAACCCGAACCGCCTATCTATCTATCTATCTATATCTATCCATATAAAAAACCACCACATCTCCCACCCCATCATATCTTCCACATCTCCCATCATATCTTCCACCCC